>JGI24159J19872_10000334_pt1 | contig 39101 bp, 23 predicted proteins | sample Ectturendosymbi4_FD_19872 | JGI IMG/M metagenome (IMG submission 19872) | reverse complement strand
AGCAGATTTCTGACGTCACAGGATAGCAGATTCCTGACGTCGTTACATTTCCGGTACATTTCGCTTTGTCGTAGCCGTGACGTGCAAATTCTATACTCGAGTTAAAACGTTTTTTGTTTCGCGTCTGGAAGTACGTTTCCTTAAAAATACAATAAACTTGTGATCTGAAGCGTGGTTAAAGTTCTGATGTATTTGACTTAACTGGGCGCCGCCTCGTCTCACGAAAAATGAAGGGGTCGTGGAAAAGCAGCTCGTGAAGTTTGTCGGCACCGTCAGTTATCCCGTTTATTTTCTGCCAAATACGGTTTGTCAACGGTTTATTACTTGTCGTGTGGTCTTAACGAAGTTTTACCCCAAACGCCTGACCATTTTCCGGGGTTTATGATCTTGTCAGAGTGCGTGCACTCTACTGAAGCTCCGTTCGGTGTGCGAGAGTGATCAAACCTGCACAGCGTCATGACTGCATTGCTGATAATAATGGTTCGTTTGGAGTTGTCTGTGGATGAATGGACATCTCGGCGCTTGATGCTTGGAAAGATAACGTTGACTTGGTGTTGGTCGCGTCTGGATTCTAGAGGAGATCTCCTGGTGATAACGGTTGCGCAACTGGAAAGCTAGAGAAGAGGCATTGTCGGTGCAGTGATACTGCGACCTGATAGCTGCTGATAATTATCATCACTACAGCACAATTATCACAATATCCCTCGCTTTATGTTTAACGTTGTTCGATAGTTAGCAGGATTGAAGTTCAACGCTTCGTAGGGCTCAATCTTCTGAATGTGCTGCGTCGTTAACCCAGTTTAAAGGTGACGTTATCTTCATTGCGTTTCTCAACCTCGTGGTTATTTATAGAGTTGAACGTCACGAAAACGTTGCTGCCAAGCTGCTGTGACTTGGAAACCAAGTATGTGTTGTTCGTTAGATACAGTACTTGCATACCGCGTGTAAAGGGAAAACAATGATTTAGGAGTGCTTATGCGTGCGGTACTTGAAATTGGTTATTAAAGTCAGGGCGTTTGCAAGGTGTGAGCAGTTGGCTGCAACTCGCATTGAAACGTCAGTAAAGGTTCAAGCCGTATTGTTTAAGAAGCGCCACAGTTGGCATCTTTAATTACAGGTGTTTTTTCAAAATCAAATAGTGTTTTGTTGATTTTTCAATACACATATTCGAAGCGTGGAAGGGTTTTCCACAACCTGTTGATGACGTAAATGTTTCTGAGCAAACTCTCAAGAGTTTGCATATGGGTCCTATACACAGCAGCAGTGCTGACTTGAAAGCTGTAATTTGTATAATTTAATCGCACATACTCATTCGTGGCGCTTCGCTATCCTCGATAAAACGAACGATAGTCGATATGTGGGTGTGTTACGTGTGCAGACGACATTACTTGTGGGAGCTACCATTGGTGCTTAATAATGCATGAGTTACTCACGAGTGCTGTCTGGGACGTTAAATTGTACTATTAGATTTTGTCTTTTTATTATTAAATCTAGTTGCGCACTTGTAAAATCAAAAATAATAGTATGAATGAATTAAAAAACATAGTAGTATGATTTAAAAATGCGCCGTTTTACCGCGCCCCTTTCGCAGAAGATCGTCGACTTGTATTGTTCCCTTTCTGGAATCATGTAGATCCGGGAGTTATTGGTTGGAATTGTGGCCTGTTCGATTCCAAAGTTTTCTTGAAGTAAAATGCGGTGTACCACTGCGAGTAGAAGAATGTTGTAGACAAGACTAAAGGCTAGGTTTTCAAATTGATTTTGTCGTCGTTTTGCTTCAGTTTAAAAAATCGTAGGAAATGTGCTGGTCATGTTGTTTGCACTCGGCATGGTTTCCTCTATTTTTCAATGCAGTGCTGGCGAACAAACATGGATCTATTGCTGGATTAATCTTTTTATATTTCCTCAAGCGTCGCGTTTCCTCGAACGGTTTTGACTTGCGTTAATTAACACAAGGCCGAACGTGCGGTAAGCACTTGGTACCACCTACTCAAACAAAATCTCATCAGTACATAACTTGCGTAGCTGTCTGTGCATCGCAGGAGCGATTCGAGGCAGATAATGATCCTTCACATGGCTCAGTTACCACGTTTGTTCTCTGTACCGCAAATTCTGCCCTCAAGCTTCTCCTGACATAGTTGACAAGGGCTTACCGGCAGGTTGCGTTCGATGTTCGGCTTCTTGCCGCACGTTTTTGCCTGGCTGTCTAGCTGGTGGTTCGTGTAAGTCCGGGCATGCCAAGTGCTCAGAGTTGCCTGCTCCGGTGAGGTCGTGAAGTTGCGTATTGCTGTCTTTCGAGATTGACCCGAAGTGGTTGTAGACATGTGCAATGGCAACAGAACGTTTGTCGAAGGTTCTGGACGTCAGCGTTGTGCAACATGAGGCTCCAAAAATGTGCCCCATCCAGGTGCCTGCAAGTTAAACCGTGGTTTTGTTCCGGGCCTCGGACGGACGAGTTCGACTCTCGACTGTTAGGTTTATGGTGTGCTGAAAGCACCTCTGGGTCCATTTTGACCACTCCATCTTTCTCATAATGTCTTTTTCTGTAAGACTAAGAGCTTTGTTGCTGCTGTTCAACCGCAATCGTTGTGAGACGTTTAACTGCACCCGAGTTCACGTTCGCTTGCTGTTTCAGTACAATTTGTTCTGATCATCCGCAGTTTAAAGCCTTTTTTACAAGTTTTGTCTGAACGTCACCGCGTAATATTTTCTCCCTAATTTTTAAGGTAACGAGCCACGATCGGTTGAATACGTATTGTTAATGCCAATAGAAGAACCGGTGAAAATCTTGAAAATCAATCGTGGGAAAGTATGCTTTTGTCTGTTACGCTCCATCCTTCCTGCAGTAAAATATAAATAGCGATAGCTTCTGCGCAGTTGATAGTGAAGTGTTTCGTGAAGCCATTTTTTGATTTACATGTTTTTGCGAGAAAACACAAATAGCCTCATTGCTTTCAGCAAATCCGCTGGCGTTTCGGTGTATGTACGGGTTCTACAATTTTTGCTATTTTAATCATTAATGTCAATGGTATCTTCCCAGGTCAGTATGCTGCGCCTTACCAGGTATCTCAGGCAGTCAGTGTTTGAAGTTACTCTGAAGGATTTCCCTTTAGTGAATTCGCGGATTTCGTGCCATCCGGCGCGATTAATGGCTTGCGTCAGCGTTACTTTTCCATTATTGCGTTTCCCGACCGAAATGGTTGGAGTTAAGCTATTAGTGGGCTGTCATGCTTTTGTGACGTATGCGTTTGTCACAGCAACAAAGTTGGCATTATCCCTCTCGCTGAGCTGAATGCTGCTCATATGCAATCAATAATTCATCGCCCACCGCGCAGCTAAAAATCATGTGTTTTCGTGTCCGCCAGCAATCTGTCGGCGTTTCTCACACGCCGCCGAAATCGAACTCACGCTAAACTTCTGTGGACCCAACATCCACGACGGCAGTCGATTTGCGAATGCTTCGCAAGTCAGCTCCGCGCGCGCATGCCTGCTTGAGATGAAAAAGAATGAAGGTCAGACGCGCGATGCAAATGGAACAGAACGCTCATCCTTCCGTGATTACAGGTTTCGTGAGTGACATATTTCGACTTGGCATCGAAGGCACTTGAGCAATAGCTGCCTGCGCGTATTGTGCCCGTAATTTTTTTGTGCTGTTAAATTATTCATTCGCTTTTTACAAAAACTTGAGAGCTCCTCTTCGTGAACGTTTGTTCGGGACGCCACAGCGGCCAGTTTGAGACAGTGTAATTAAATAAAGGCGATGAACAGCCAGGCCACGACGCAGGCAGGCGAATGTGCTCTTGATGCGCAGCTATCATCAGTGGCGCAGGTTTGTGGCAACCATATTAATGACCGGTATGCCTGGGGAAGCTTGTGCACGTTTTGGAGAGGTGCAGACGTTTGGCATCACCCGATACGACGTTCAGATCGGCTGTTTTGCGCACGCCCGACATCTTCGTAAAAGAATTGTTGGAAAGCGCATGTAGCTTGGCCTCTTGGGGTTAGCAGCGATAATTGCGAGTCCGTGATATGTGTTCATGGCTTGAGCGCCGCCTGGTCTGCGTCTGGACAGTAAACTACGATCAATCGCAGATGTTACAGGTGTTCGACTTTAATGAGGTATGTTCAGAAACCAAACCACTCTGGTTTTGTGGTAGTGCGGTGAAGCAAGACGAAGTATCGCCAACGGATTGGCACCTTTCCACGGTGAGGTGAACCCAGTGCAATTTAAATGCTTTAAATTAGACGGAGGATATCGCTGACCGTATGCCTGCAACCATAGTCCGGGTCGTTGGCTTGGTCAAGCGCTTTACGCAGTTCAAACAGAAATGTTTCCACCGACTTGCAGGATAAATGTTTGACGTCCGTGGTGTTCTTACACAAAGTGCGCTCATAGCTTGGTTTGGCTGCTGTTCTGATCTCTTTGCCGTGAACGAAGCTCTGCCAACGGTTCGATTTTTAAGTTGCTGCAACGCCCTTATTGTTATCCTGGGTATTCGAAATTCTTTGTTAAGACAGCATTATATGGTGGCCTGTACCTATTAAAAGCTTAAGTTTGCTGCAAGCAAGCTGTCGAGGAATCAGCCGAACGGGCTCTGCTTTCATCTTTTTGCGAACTTGCCAATATCTCTACTGTATTCAAGTAAGCAGTCACCACACAAGTGAAGAGCTTCAATCAATCAGCAAACTTTCAACAGGAAATCGATTCCACGTAACATTACGCATCGTCATTCCTACAATCCTATTCGAATAGAACCTGATGACCTGCGTCGTTAATCGCAGCGTTTAAGCACGTGCTTGTCGAAATCTGAAGTTCGCGAAGTAACTGAATTGAAATGTTTTGTAGCAATTTTGGTGACTTGAATTCAGGGGACTTTGACACATACTATTTTTGCGTAAGTTTATATGCGATTTCAAAAGATGTGGTTCACTGCAGTGTCAATTTATTAGTGTTCCATTTTGCTTGTTGGAAAGCTAAGTTGTTCAAAATCTTTTTTTTTTCATGAAGTTCCAGGGGATTATGCCGGCGTTTTTGTCACGCGAACGTAGAAACGTTGTTTACGGTCATGCAGGACATCGTCGTGTTGCCACAATACAGGCTTGGTGCGCGTTATCCGATGCGTGATCTTAGTGCGATGCGGCAAGTACTTCGTCAGCTGCTGTGCACCTGTCCTTGTTGCGTATATGCCAGAATGTCGTTGAATTGTTGGCGCGGGTAGGCATTGACAGTGATCTCAAGACATCAGTTTAACCGTCCGTGCAAGATAAGGGCAGAGGACTCGCATGGGATTTGCGGGTCTCCCTCGACAGGCACCGTTCAGACAATCAACTTGGGTTGGTCTGCTTGGGGATTGCCAGCTGCACCTATTAAGCGACGCTGCTGGCTCGCGACGTGTGGCCGTCAAATTTCATTTTTAATGTTTGTAGCAGTTGGGTGTTAAGCACTCCGTTGGATTGACCTTGGCAGTAACGGCTGTGCGCAGAGGTGTGGGGTCGAAAATGCGCGCCTCAGCAGTTAGTCCAAATGCAATCCAATTATGTTTAGTTTTGATCACCGCTTTATTAATCACGAGAGAATCCGCTATCGTTTTGTGGTTTGATTGTGGGGGAGAGGACAAGGTGGCCCGATTGGGAACATAAAATTCGTTTCTATTTCGATGATAAAAACCTTGCTGGGTTCGTAAAGAAGCCTATAACGCCCGTTTGCCCTTGCATTATGTTCCAACCAGCATGTAGCTCTAGACACGCTCGCGAACATTCGATACCCTTGCGTGTACGAGAGACTAGAAGAGGTCTTCACTGGATTGTGCCACTAACTCGCGAAACATGACAAGATGGTGAGAACCGCGTTGCCGGCAACTCTCTCCAGGGATTCGGCGTCGATGACGTCTTGTCCTGCCAGTTGTCACGGATCGCATTGCCAGCTGTCATGGGCGTGCGCTAGCCTGGGCAGTGGGCATTTCGCTTACGGCTCCTTTCGCAGGTCACAGAGCTCAGTTGTGCTTTCCTTCATTGCACCTGTCTGTTGCAGCAGAGCTCAGTTGTCGTTGATGCCAGTTGCGCTTTGTCGAGTTGGACGCGTTTTGTCGAATTGGACGTCTAGGGCTTGCTTGAAACCTGTTCTGTTTACCTTCACTACCATTCAGAAGTGATAGAAAAATCAGAAGATTTTGCTAAGGCCAGCTGAAAAAATTTCATTTGTGAATTTCTGACGTGTTGAGCAAGAGGAAAGAATGGAAGTAAAACTGTCTGCTTTGTTCCTGCAGTCTTGTGGTATAGGAACTAACAGGAGTGTTTCAAAACAAACGTATGTCGGCCATACCCTCTGAGCCTAACATTATCGGCAGGCCTCGAAAAAATGGATATTTCTCTTAGGCCGCAAACTGAAGTCGACCTTCCGTTTATGACATCATGAAAGGGTTTTTGTTGTTTTTGAAAACGTTCGATTCAACAGTCTAACTATGATATGGTAATTGCAATACATTAAATTTACCATCTCACCAAGAACTAACTATGGTAAGTCAACGCGTGGAGCTCAGAGGTCACAACATCCCGACACAAGTGTGTACAATTTCAACAAGGCGCTTCGCAACAATGAAAAATTATGGATGACGTGAGGATTCGCCCTGCCACCGTCCTCCGCTTCCGCTCGGTCGCAAAAACGAGCAACTGAACGAGTGCAAAAGCGTGGGAGTGGTGGTTCTGCGCTGTGAAATGACTTTTCAGGCAGCTTCGCACAGAATGCGGTTACGGTTTACGATCCGGCGTGTGGCCAACGGCAGTCTTCTCACATGCAGCAAGAACACCATTACCGGCAATCCGGCTTACTTAAAACAATTTTAAGTAAGCCGGAAGCCGGTCGAAACCGAGAAAATTCACCCGGATACGGCCAACGGAGCACGTGTGAAGACTGCCGTTGGCCATAAGCCGGATTGTAAGCCTTAGCCGGATTCTGTGTGAAGCCGCCTTCATGCTCGTGCTGGGACCTTTCTTAAAATCTGCCTAGAATTTCCGTTTTTGTGGGTACCTTTAATTTAAAAGAAACTTTTTGTGTTGTATTAAAGTGGTACACAGTGCTAGCAACAGTTCTTTCCACCTAGGTCGTTCGTTTGTTCAACAAGATTAAACCTTTAAATTCATTCGCGATTCTCTTCGCGCTGCGCCTCAGAATCATTTTCCTTTGTGTTGCAACAGCTTCTCACGATTACACACTGTCCACTGAGCATAGTTTCTCAACCGGGGACGGGTGACCACCCAAGGGGGGCGCAAGCAAAGGCCTTCAGTTGTGGCCTATGGCTTTGTTTCACTTTGATATTTTTGCTTATACGTCTAGCGTGACGCACGGAATCACAGAACGCAAATACGTTAATACAAAGTCTACATTTTTCATTGCAGTGCAAGGGGCCATTGGTGTTGAGGGTATCAGTTAGGGGCCCACGGACCATGAAACGTTGAGAAGCACTGTGTCGTAGAGACTAAGTATATATCGTTGAAACTGCAATACAGCTGAGTTTATCCACTCGCTCTGACACACCTCGGTGCTTGCCGCTGGAGGACAAGCAGAATAAATTATTAAAGCCAAGGAAATCAGTTCCATAGTTGATTATGCGTTAATGATTTCCGTTCCTTATATTCGATTGTACTTGACCAGCGGCTGATTGATATCCCGCAAGCAGGTACGATTTTTCCGGGAAGGGCCTTAACGCTTTCCCGAATTTTTCGAGCCCCGGTCTGAGAGTCGCATGCGTTGACCTGAGCGTTCTCAACGTACATCGTGCGGTGCGTTAAGTGCAGCACCGCTAATGTTAGCCTGTTCAGTCAGTCCAGCGGCTGTAATCATGATTAGGCTGCACAGCGCAGATCGCCCACTTTCCGTGTAATAACGTTATCAGACTCTGTCAGCGAGTGTTTGGAGCCGGCAGGCTGTCGTTTGCGTCCGAAATGTCACTACCCAGATGTTGTCAGCTGACGTTTGGCAGCCGCTTACAGCTACTTCGCTTCGATATGCTTCTTGGGTATGGATGACGCGCTTTTGTGATGAGCGTCAGTCTGTCAGTTATTTGAAGATTTGAAACAAAGTGGATGTTGCAAACTTCGTTGAAAAGGGTCTCCGCTCAAATTTTCTGAGAGCCCTGTCACTCGCTAATGTTTGCACGAAATAACCTTCATGCCTAAGAAAATTTCAACTATTTGGCAACCCACGACTGTTCGCTTTAAAAAAATTGTGATTACGTCCCACTCGTATTGGCGAAGTGCGTAGAAAGCAGCAAAGATCAGGTTAAGGCAGTGTTTCCTAACCTTTTTAGGCTTGCGGCACCCTACAGAAGAGAAAATATAATTTGCGGCATCCAATGGAGAGCCCATATCAAGTTGCTTTGAGGTTTGATGACATTTTGAAAACAGTAGTTTTCATGATATCTTGAAAAACGCATTAGCTCGCGACACCCCTGGGTATCGCAAATGGCGCGCATCACCCCGGTTGGAACCACTGGGTTAAGGGATAAGAATCGTGCATCGCTGTGTCTGTTCTTCGCCATAGGCCATTAATCGGTATTTGTGTGTGACTAGAATATTTGCGCTGCTCAGCTAAGACTAAAAATTCATAGAAGCAATACCGTGTCACGTGAATATAGTATTGTTTCCATTGATGGAATGGTGCTTGCTGTCAAAGGCTGCGAAGGACACGTTTATCGCCTCACCTCCCTTGCGGTTTCGACCAGTTACGATGACTTCTGATCAGTTTCCCTCACTCGGGTCTTCAGAAGCGTGGGAATCCCATCAGAGTTTCGGTATTCTTTGGGGAAATGAAGCATAGAAACCTAAAGAAGACGATGGATGTTCGGCGTAGGACCTATATGATCAGATACGGTCAAGAAATGACACCACTGTGGCACGTACTTCTGCAATGCAGAAACACGTGCCCTACACTCATGTACCTAAAGCAACATCAACTTAATACATCTTAGTTTCTTTAAAAAAAAAAAAAGATTATTTACAAGAGATGTGACACAGCTTGGAATCTTAGGAATTACAGAGATACAAAACCAAAAATTAGCAGCTTCAGGCAGTTGCCTGGCGAGCCGCGCTTACGTCATTCACTTCGGATTAACCTGAAGTTGAATCCCTCCGGTGCAAAGTTTTCTTGTGAAGGCTGTTGCGGCGTACTGGCCTTCACCGTAGGAGTAGGAGTGAGCAAACGTTTTCGCATTCGGGTTACTCTCTTCCGGGATTAGAGTTCAGTGTAAAAAACGATTTTGCTTGGAGAAATGTGAGGGTAGAAAAGTTTGTTGGTAAAGCGACAACAACTGACAAACGCTGAGATGACAAGGGTAGTTGCCAGCAGGTTGCTTCTGCCTGAGTGTTTTTATCGACTTGCTATCCAAAACATTGGATTGGCTGAGTGTTCTGCCTGAGAGACCTTCATTTATTTCAGAATTTCGTGCAGATCAGCAAATATGTTTTCTATCTTCATTCCCGAACCTGAATTTGCGCACTACAAGTTCGCGAAATCGTCCAGTTAATTTCGCGCGCCTGCGACCCTGAACAAAATGTTTTGCTGCAGCAAGTTTTGCAGTGCTCAAATGCTTATTATTAGTGAGTGAAATCGTTAGAGTACAGGCCATTTGTAATATGTCGACCTGCTCCTGTAACAACTGTTCCGTCAGAGGTTTGTCAAATGGACATGCTTTTTGGGTTGACGTGTATTTTCAAAGAATCCCGCAGACATCCACATCGACCTCCATTGTGACTTGCATGTATGTAGGGCTTGAGCTCGCGGTGAAGATTTTAAAATCAGCTTGATTTATTGAGAGGAAGCGCAACCCAAGGCAACGCTTCCAATGCGCGGTTCAAGTCGGCAATCATTTTGTTTGTTTGGACTTTTCGATTACACATGTGATGCGATGGCGAAACTTTCTTCCTTGGATTTTCTGTGTCTTGGATATTTATGTTCTGTATTTAGAAACTTTCTTCCCTGGATTTTTCTGTGTATCTTGAATTTTCCGTATATCATTTGCACCTGACCTTCATTTCCTGCCATTATCGATTTCAACTTCTCCGCATCCGCCGTAGGATTCGCTAAAAGGCTTAAAAATTCGATGTTTAAGTCATTTGAAGCTTTCTTGGCCTCCGTCTTTTTTTTCACTACAGACTTGATCCGGAACCAGTCCTCGGTGCTCGTCCAACCAACACACCCCCTAACCTGGTGTCAAGTTCGTTTTCCTTTGGCAGATTTCCTGGCATGTCCCAACCGCGCCTTGTGTCACATAGAGCACACAGTGCACCGTACACTGTCTGTTCGCTCATTGGACGTTCTGCAACAGCTGCAGCGTTCATTATAGAGGTGTCATAAAAGTTGTCAGAACGCTTAAGTCTTTTCTCTCATGCCCGCACTTGACGCCTTCCACTACTTTGTAAATCGTCAATAGACGTAAGAGCATCAGCGAAGGTGAGCCTGGCTTGATCTGGTCTGCACGCAGCTTTGTGTATATATTTCGCAATCCAGCGAGTTCATTTCTTATTTGTATTCGAGTGGCTTGCGTGATGACGTCTTATTCTGTCTGTGCTTGAGGGATGTACGTGGTGCTACCGGATGATGTGAGCATGAAACAACATTTGCAACAACTAGAAAGGCAAGCAGTGAGCAGCGCATATCTGAAGACGAAATCTGGGAATATCAGTTGTCAAGCAAAGGATTGCAGTTGTGTGCCGCGTTCGACAAATTGCTGCCGTCGTACAAACAAAATATTGCGTGAAATGTTCGATTGATCTTTAATGAAAAACAGGGATGGACTCAGTTCGTTCAACAGGCATGTACTGTTGATGTGCACGAGGTTGATTTCGTCTTGCGCTTGGCTGACATCGATTGTGTTGAAACATAACTGCGCAAGCTTCACCAGCGCACACCTTTCGTTTAAAGAAAAGCGCTCACAGTACTGCATATTTACGTGTCAAGCCTGGGATGGTGGTGTTGAAAAGTTTGACACATTCCAAAAACGTTTAATATAAGCAATGTGTTTAATCTCACGATTTCTGATGTGTAAGTCTGTCCTTGCATATGTTGAAAGTTCTTGCGCATGGCTTGCTGTGTTTAACGATGGCAAGCTTTGGAGGTGGTGGAACTTTATGTGTGACATCTTGTTTCATACGCTTTCCGCGTTTTTGTTGGTTGCCTTTATTTAGAATCTTGGTAACGGCAGTACAGGCATTTAGCTGGATCTAAGTGAAAGCCGATTCGACATTAAAAGGTTTGTTCTTGGAGATGCGAAAAACCTTCCTGGTTAGAAAGACATTGAAATAGGAAAGACATGTATGGAGCTAGTCAAATTATTCAGCATCTCTGACATTTATATTGCCATTTACAAGACAGCGCAAGGTCACTCCCGTCAACTGTACTCTTTGGAAATAGCCCACGTCAGTGCATGTTTGTGAGATTTGTTTGCTAACATTTCAAAGTGAATGTCGGAAGCATGTCTGGAGATAAAAACTCGTCTCGGAGGCTGCGCTCGTGTTTTACTGGAGATTTGCGCTCAAACTAATCAAACTTTTACTGTCCACATTCCAGTGCAGCCAAGTGTAGAGCCTTCTGCCCTTAAAGTCTGCCGACATGACCCCTGAAAGGTATTTTTAAATAATGAAAACGTTTTTTGCCCGTTGAAACTCGTGTTTGAAGCAAAACACAGTCTTGCAGTAGGTTTTATCGTGAGTTTTGAGGCTTACAGATTAGGGGCGCAGTTATTTCGCGCTAATTTTCACCAAAACGACTTGTTGGTTGTTATTAAAGTCATCGCTGGTGATAACTGGCGATCTTGTCGAAATTGCATCGCTTGTTGTCGTGTTAGCAGGTCGCTGTCGTGAAAACGTGCGATCATTTAATATTGCGCCACCACTCCGTTAGCATTTGCAAAGCAGACGTAACTAGCGAGATAATGGGTTTCGAGAACGACAGTTTCACTAGGAGTGTTTGTCTCCAATGGATACCATTTATCTGTTACGGCACTTCATTTTGGCGTGAAGTCTAAAGGTCTACGTCTCATGTTTGCGTGGAAGCTACAAATGGCCACAGACTAAACGTTGTTCCGAAAATCGCAACCTCCAATCCTAGCTCGGTCGAATTAATTCAACGCCGAAGGAAACGCTGTCTGTCTTCGTGGTTGTGCCTTTGACGTATTCGCGGTACGGAAAGCTGCTGGATACAGATTTGCACCAGCTATTATATGTACAGTCTTCACGTTTCTCGAGATTCAACAATGGTGTTGCTCGTTGAAGAGGTGAGTTAGGTTAAGGCGACAAAGAAACGTCTTTATGTATGTTTGCCATGCAGAACATAGCTTTCTTGGCTGTCTGCTTTTGTAGTGAAAAACCGATCAATATGTTTTCGCCGAGCTAGAGGAGAAAATCGTAACACTCGCGTGCTTGGTGGTAGGTTATGTGTCGGGCACCGTGACATCTCTAACCTCGATATATTCTTACTTGCAACCAGTGTTAGACTGTGTCTGAGTTTTGCTGTGCGTGGGTTACCGCTGCAGTCTTCGTTGCGTACCGGACTGACACAAAGCCGCACTGTTCCGTGAACGCCCAGCTGCCACCACCAGCGCTCCAGTCGAGTACCGTGACGCGAGCGCCTCCGACGCTTGGCCTCAGCGCAGTGCAACTTGCAGCGCGCTATGCTCGCCTCCCAGGCCGCTTACGATTGGCAGCTGGCGACAACCAATCTTCGGCTGGATCCTACGCAAGCACAGGCAACCCCGCACCAGGCAATGCAACCTGCCGCTATTCCGATACTGTATCAACAACTACCGCCTCCCACCGGTCAACCCGCATCTTCACAAACTTTGGTAATATCTTCGTTGCAGGTTTAAATATTTGTTTGGTTAATCGGCTCCTGAAGGGAGAACAGCCCATCCTAATTCTTCCAGTCTAGATGTGAATGCTTGCCATAGTTTTTTTATTCTCATGCTGAGATAGGTTAATCTTTGCACAAGGATCAAACTTTCCATGAAACTTTGTTGATATTTTTTTCTCACCGTGACTGGTACTTCAAAGACAGGGCGCGATTGGTCCACACTAGCTGAACATTTTCGTTTATTCACAATATGAATGCCGTTCTTGATACCAAGTTTGTGAACCAGATGAAATAACTATCGTTGCGTTGTTTCTGCTGGTCTATTTTTGCTTTTGTATGGATTTCATCCTGTTTTGCGGTTGATAAATTGCAAAAGCTATTCCTTGTATGAGTTGCGTTCAGCAGATGCAAAATGGATGGGTTGTGTGTGGATAGGACTTTTCGCATCTCTTTAGTTCCGATACGGTCAAGGTAACCAAACTTTCTGTTAGGAAAGCTGGACGCCATCATCACGGGCCGTACCAGTGGCAGTCACTTGAACGGACAACAGCGAACAACAACACACACACTAACAAACAGTCAAACAAACACACAGTCATTTCGACGCAACGCACACGATTCATTCACATGAATGAATTCACACCTGCCTGTTAACAGCGCTCGTCTTCTGACTTGCTTGCAGCCGTTCCAAGCATTTCCTGTGCGTTGTTTTCCAGGAGGCAGCCAGCAGCGCCAATAACGGCCCGGTATCGATCAGTACTGGCAGCACGTTCACAACCTTCAGCAGCAAGCAGAGCATCTCGAGCAGCGGTTCGCCGCCGTCGACCAGTTTAATGCAGAACCCCTCTACCGTCGTCAAGAGCGAGCCGGCCACCCCGGCCAGCCCTTTCGTCCCGTCCATGAAGGACATGGGCGTTTTACAGCAGCACGCTGGAATGTATCCGCAACTTCCGCAAGCCTACGTCATGTCCGGCGGCGCCGCTGACCTCGTGCAAGCGCAGGCTCAGGTATTTGTCTGTTGTTTACATTCTTTGAAATATTTTCAAAATTCCCGTGCGGTCTTCACCTCCTCAAACCACTTGAGTTGTCATTTCTACCCCGCAAAAGAAGCAATGACGTGAATTTGTAATTTTCTGTTTCACAGAAATGCTGGTGCTTCTTCCAGCGTCAATATATCGACAAACTTTCCGCTAATTCGTGGGTCTGCGATCCAACTGGGTTTTTCGATCATTCACTGAATTTTTTAAATTCCGAATTCGTAAATTAAAACCAGACGCAGTGCGGCAGAACAACGATTCACGCGTCGAGGGTTCGATTCCACAGCACCGCAGTGACAGAATTGGNTAGATGTGACAGTGGCCGTTTGCTTTCTTTCGGTCATTGGCCGATTTTACTGAAATGACAAAAAAATTAAGTAAATTCGGTCAAAAAATTCGGAACCCGAAAAAGACGACAGAAAGTTTTCAAGCGGTATCGGACAAATGACCGAAACGTCTCCGCGATAAAAGAACAGGTTGACAAAGCGTTCCTGGACTCTTGACGTTAATGTTGCTTACAGAGCCAAGCGGTCGGCGTCGCCGCTGACGGGACAATCCCATCGACATCCGTCGCGTACACGGTCGCCCCACAACCGATCTTCATGGTGGATCCGAGTCAGGTGGCGGCCAGCGGCATGGTACACACCAGTACCGTGCAGGCCGTACCGAACGGCGTGCAGCAACTCACTATGACGCCGGCGATCGCGGCCGCCGCCACGACGACAGCGACTGGGGCCAAAACGACGGTGAGCGCACGTTTTTGGCATGCTTGTGCGATTTGCGGAAAAATGCAGTTCAGTTATAAGAGGAACAGAGTGTGTTCCCCTTTTGATCGGAATGTAAAAAACACGTGAACGTGTATGTCTCGCTACCAACAGACGCTTTCCGCAGTTACTCCCAGGAATACGGCGTCCGGAGACAATTTTTCAGTTGTTATTGCTCCTCAGATCGCAGACAATGGCAATTATTTCAAATAATAGGTTTTGTTTCTCTGATGAGCGCTCTGTTGCGTCACAAACATTTCGGGACGTTGCGTTTCGCCTATCTGGAAATGGTCAGTATTTTCAAAACGTAAGTTTGGTGCGAATATAATCAAGGCCTAGATGTTCAACTAGGAGGCCTTGATATTATTCCCAACGCTTGCGCTACAGAACAACATGACGTCATCGATCAGCGGGCGATGCAGTCGCTGTCTGTCGGTAACGATGCATGACGTGATTCGGTTTGACTTCTTGCCGAAAACGCGAGAGAACGAACTTGAGAGCAGAGTGTTTCTGGATGAATGCTAATCGGCCGCCGCTCTGTTCGCCATCGATTGCTAGTGAAAGGCAGAGCGCGGTCGCCCGTTCTCGTTTCGCAAGCGCGCCGCGCACTTGCGCCTTCACTGCTAGTGGGGGAGAGGGTGGTCCGGTTTCGCGATATAATACCCTGCGCTCATAGTTTCCTTTCTTGGAAGAGCGTCGTCATCGTTCACGCTGTTTTAAGGTCGTTGACTTCACGATGACGACAGGCTTTTCGAAAGAGCATTGCAAAAGCATCGAGCCTTTGATCTTCTCCCTCTCTCCCTCGCTAACGCGCGCGTTCCTGACCAGATCGATGTCTCGTGAATTATTGACTCGCGCCACCGCCGCGGTGACTCTTCAATGCGAACAGCCGCGGATCGATCGCTTGCCTCGCTTCTATGTGCAGCTGTGCTATTATTTTACGATGATGCATCGCAATAGGCGTTCTTAATGTGTACTATGGGTTTGTGAGGCTTTTCAGGAGCCCAATTTTGTACCTGTCGAGACCGGTCTGCACGTCTGTAGTTCTTTTTATGTCGTTGTTAAGTATTTCCATGAGATTACAAAACCATACGATGAGCAGATTTTGTCAGTGCGCGCAGGAGCTTCGGCGCTGAAGACCACTAGTACGCAATGCATCCACACAGAACAAATGCAGTGCAAAATGGTGGTAAACGTTTCCTTTTCAAGGTAGCGTTTCGCCCAAACTTCCCTTCCGAAACGTACAGCTGAAAGCGTTCGTCTCCGAGACAGACTTCTTTGTATAGTACAACTCTCGCTTATGCGGCACTACTTTCGCTGATAGGTCAGTATTGTCACACACACACTCTGTTCAGCGATTTTCTGAAGTTAGGCCACATGGATTCGATTCTAGATGGCTGCCTCAGCAGTAGTCCGATGTTTTTTCTCCCAGTTTTGTTTCGTTTGAAGTGACTCCTTCCTTTATTGCAGTGGTTCCCAAACTGGGGGTAATATGCGATACTTTGGGGGGTAACGCAGAACGAAAACCGCAGTGTTGATCTGTATTATAACTGTTTGCTTTCTTTTTACAACTCAAAATATTGAGGGTCGTAAGACATAATCACTACCTTGATGTGGGTAACGGCTCGAAAAAGTTTTGGAACCACTGCTTTATTGCAATTGTGAGCTCAGAATCAAAATCCTCTCGACCCATGTCGTCGAAGGACTGATAACCTTTCGCCAATGATTTTCGTTCCGGTTGACGAGATATGTGACGAAACACCCAACGCCGTTTGTTTCCGTTACTGTCGCCGACTTTTCGTTGAAAAAACACGTGCTTCGTTCAGAGCGATGCCACGTCGTCTACTTCGCTGACGTCCGATGCCGGAGAATCGGGCAAAGCGTCGACGCAGAAGCGACTGCACGTTTCGAACATCCCGTTCCGCTTCAGAGACCCCGATCTTCGTCAGATGTTTGGGGTGAGTAAGTCGCTGTAGCGACGAGGCGCTGGAAGTTGCTGTGTTTTTATTTGCTGTCCCTCTTTAATTCACGCACAGATATGTGCAAACCTAAAGATTTTAAAGTGCTCTTTAATTCATGTTAGATTTGCGATTGCGCAATAGAACGGTGATGTTTCATGTAAACCTACCTTTTGCCTTTCGCGAGCATGGCAGACTTCTTCGATGCGTACTTTCTGCTGCTGGTCACGAAGCTTTCGTGCGTTGCTTCCCTCGAAGCTTCTTCGAGCAAAACATCTTTGCTTTGCAGAAATACGGCAATATCGCCGACGTCGAGATTATCTTCAACGAAAGAGGATCAAAGGTGCGTTGGTTCTTGCGCGCGCGACATGCGATAATAAAAGCTTCAAATCCTGCGCAACAATCGCTGCGGCGCGACCGTTCAAGCGCGAGATAATCTAAGGTCATTGCGCCCGTTCACCATAAGTTTCATTGCAAGAAGCCTATTTCCCGTGCAGTCGACGCTCATCTTGAAGACCTGGGACAGGGTCAAATGAGGACAATCTTGAAGTTTCCTTTATTGTTCACGTTATCCGGGCACGCGTACGGCCGGCGTTCGCAGTGCTTTGATCGTTGTTATTTTAGGTTTTTTATTTTTTTATTTGTGGTTTTCTTTTATCGCTCGAAATCGTTTAAGGGCCTACGCGCNATTATCAATCTTGTGTGCACTTCGGCGAACCCCCGCAATCTCTGTTAATCCTAANCTCAAACACCATCGGTCACAAATTGCTCTCGCTTTTTGAATCGGGAAAACGCCTTTTATTGCTTTCCAAAATTCAGTTGCAAACTGCGCCGGTTTCAAATTGCCGATTTTGCCGAGAGCGCCTCTGCGTCATGCTCTTTTCAGTACCGATTCCTGTCTCAGAATTGGGCATCGGCAAACATTGACAAGTCCCAATGCTGGGGTAGTTGGATTCTTGTTGCGCTCATTACGAGGCAGTCACTCGACANAGTTGTTGAGCGATATTTTGGCTGCTTTTTTTCTCTTCAAAACGTTGCCCCGTTTCTCGCTGTAACATGTGGCGTCCCCTTCGTGGCAGGGTTTTGGATTCATCACGTTCGAAACCAAAGAAGAGGCCGAGAAGGCCAAAAAGGGCCTACACGGCACAATTGTCGAGGGACGAAAGATCGAGGTGAGTTGCTGCTGGTTCGCCTGATGCGAGCTTCGGCGGCGTTTAACGTGACCGAAAGTGGTATGATAAGTTTTGTCTGCACGAGAGTCCGACGGACATTGTCGCGAAGAGAGAAATTTTGCCGCAAAGCTTTGACTTGTTCAGAGCCAACGAGCTATTTCCTCAAAGGAAGTTGACAAAATAACCCAAGCGGTGTGAATCTAATGGTATGCAAGCAGCAGTGCTTCTTGGCTGTGTGCTGCATATTTTGCAGCGCTTACTTTTTGTAGCCCTCATGGTATGTGTGTTGAAGCAAGAAGCTTGTAAATGATTCTCCGCACCCCGTGCTTCTTGAAAGAGGTTAAATATAAAAAGAGGTTAAAGTAAGAGGCTTTTAAAAGGCTTTTTAAATATAAATATACAAGGCTTTTTAAATATAAAAAGCTTTTTAAATATAAATAAAAAGAGGCTTTTTAAATATAAAAAGAGGCAGAAAAAGAGGTTAAATATAAAAAAAACTCCCGCACATTGTGACGCAGCTGTGATTAATCAATTTCTGTGCCGCGTTGAATGAATGAATAGTAGTAAGAAAGCGTGCAATTTACGTTGTTTGTCGTTTTGCGGCCGACGCACAAACCAAGAGAAAACCTTCTTCAGCGTCGTTTTTTTTAAACTCTGCCGTTGCCGTGTGTGCCAGATGGGAAAACGCTAAGCACGTCCGCGATCCGGTAAGTTGCCTGCAAACACCTCTCTAGGCATGGCAATAACAATAATGATGAACCATGTAGCGCTCGCCCGCGAGGTGCGTTTCGGAGTCCGGACCTTGACCAGGAAGTTCCTGCGGCAATTTTTTTCGCGGAGGCGTTCCGATCATTTGTCCCGTAACAATATCATTTGTGCCGTAACAATATTAAAACTCGCTGTAACAGTATTCACTAGCCTATCTTTTCGGACGTCGTGACCGAATTCACTTAATTTTGTTCGGTCATTAAAAATAAAATAAATCTGAAAAAATAAACCCAGGCACGGACCCTGTGACCACCGTCTTCTCGGAATCACCATCACCACCCGACTTGCCAAAAAAAACACTTATTTCGAAAAACCGTGTTCTGCTCACTCGTCCACTTCGGATTGCCAGTCGCGCCTACGTAATGTGCCGCTTTCGACGCGTTCCGCATGATCGGTCGCGCCAGAAGCGTCACAATACGTATATCACTTGATATTTTTGCCCAGCAGCAATAAGTTGAATTGTGTTAAAAAACAAAGGTCACTTGTAACAAAACTTGGCGCAGACATTGCGCTCGTCCCAATTTCGCGCTTTCGAGTGAAAGATTTCCGAACTTTTCCGAACGGCCTTCGCGGCGCGAGCGCACGCCCGTCAAATTTGTCTTGTCAATCATTTCTGGTCATGTAGATACGGGCTGTGGTATGACACGGGTTCTTTTGCTTGCTGCAGGCTCGATGGGAATGCGTTGATTCTTAGCCTTTCGTGCATTGCTTGTCGGTTTTTATGTTACGATTATTACCGCATAATTTCTTCGTTTTTCGCTTCCAACCCTTTTTTCTTTTATTTCTCGCCGCACCCTCGCGACGCACTCGCCGCGCTGCAAACGACGCGGTTATTTATTAGTAGTTTGTTTTTTCTGTTTTTTTTTGTAGTTTTAACCAAGACAAAAAGCAAAACGCTTTTTCATTACAAGCGTTTGTCTGGCGATCTGACCATAAATAACCTTTCCCTGACAATTTTTTGAAACTAAAACGGCCGGCGTTGCCGTAGTAGTGCCATCGCATATTTTGTGGTGCGAATATTGCGTGGATGACTTGCTTTGTAACTTGCACCCTTGCTGCTTTTTTAACAAGAAAGTGTAGCTGTGCACTGGCATAAGTATTTATGCTTGGTGGATCTTTTCTGCCTTGAGCCACTTGACATGAATGACGTCATTGTCAAGAGACAGCGTAACATCACCTTTGATGAAGGGTGCAATTGTTATTTTATTAAAAGGATAAAACAACCGTTTAAATCACGGGTCTCAAACACGCGGGACGCATGTGGCCCGCGAGGGCGTTTTGTGCGGCCCGTGATGCTCTTGGGAGTTTTCAGGCAATCAACGTTTAAGTGACGTAGTTTATTCACCGATGTTGAAAAGTGCTAGGCCAGAGTGAATAAGTTTCTTTTAAATGGACGTGAAGAACGTTAGAAGTGATTTGCCTATAACTCACGATACCTTTCGCAGGAAATAAGATGTGAAAGCTGTTTCTGATAAGGTTCAGGTACCACCATTGTTGGGTCAGGGTCATAGTGCGGCCCTCGGGTTACTTTGTAGGACCTAATTTGGCCCTCAGAGCAATTTTCGTTTGAGACCCCTGGTTTAAATAGAGATTGTCATTTACTGTCGTCAAAAGTTTTCGTTTGCGACTGTTTCACCACAATCTAATTACTTGCTGTGAACAGGACTCGTATTAAAACTGCTGCCATCCAAGCCAGCAGACTGCTGTTAGTTTTAAAAACTCGCCAGGCCGCGATGGCATTGGTTCAATTTAGTTATGTTTTCGACGCACTAATGAAATTACTGCAAAGGTGAAAGACTTGCAAAAGGAACGCTTTCTTCTTCTGTCGACTCTTTCCTTTTCCTACTGTATTTACAGCCTCTCCTGTAGCATGGGTTTTTATGTGATTGGTTGTTCTCATTTGCATACGAAGTACGGTCGTTGTTCTGCTGGTGGGCACGGTTGCTATTAGTGACGCTCTGCAGAATCTCGCTCAAGCATGACCGACTGGCATTGGTAGCTTTACGGCCGTCGAGTGAATTTTTGAACGCATTTGCGAAGGCGATTTCACCGTCGCGTAATTATGATATCATACTGGCGATTGTTGTATGATGACCCAGGATGCGTATGCCGCCGCCGCATACACGCTGTCGGCAGAAGGCAGCGACAATTTGCGTTTCGAATCGCGTCTCGAGCAGTGCGAAGCCCGATTTGCATGCCGTCTTGTGCGTGAACTGCCTTGAGCTAGGTCATCATTCATCACTTACACGGCGAAGATCGATCGTCCTCATGTGAGAGAAGAAAAGACGTTTTATTCTGACGTGATCAGAATAATTGCCAATGAAAGCGTTTGCGGCACCCAAGTAATTCGAAGACGTGATACCGGGTCGTTCAGCGCTTTGGTGCTCCTTTTAGTAGTGTATTGGTTTTGTGACGAAGTAATGGTTAGCACAGTCAAATAGATCATACAACATTGCGTAGCGCAGTGGTTTCCAATCCGGGAGGAATTTCATGAGTTTGGGAGTGGAATTTCCACTTCACAGTTAAGTTGCTTATTCATTGTAGTGTCGTACTTCTGTGTAAGGTGACATTGGCTTTTGCAATTAGTTATATCACTTTATATTTGTAAGTTATTTGGTGGACTATCACATGTTTTTGCTGAAAAACTTTAGTCCCATTATTTGATAACAAATAGTTTTTGTCCTACTTTTATTAATCAAGTTATAAAGACCATTGTTCCAATTGAAGTTAATGCTAGCCAACGAACCCGATTAGGGGAAGAATGAAAGTTCCAAAATGAGCAAAGGGAGGAATGCATTGAAAAAGGTTGGGAACCACTGGCGTAGAATATAATGCAGATTGCGATAGGATATTTTAGTCCAGCAAAGTTCTACACCAGAAGCAACATTTCCTGGTTCCGTCGTCAGCAGCTCTGCGTGTTCCCAAACGAAAATTTGTCGTGTTGTGTAATAGCATTAATAACATCATCAGATAGGAAATGAGTTTGATTTGTGTTTCACTAAAACAGGACATTTTTCTTCGAAACTGTGTTGTTCGTGTTTCTTTTTCGTGCCCTCATTGTTTTTCGCAGTGTTGCCACAGTCTGCTGACTACACTTGCAGGTACATCAGTACAAAAAGCACTGTTCAGTCAATCGGCCAACTGATTGGCGAGGCGAGGTCATTTAAGCTGATTTAGCCATTTAAGCCCAGCTGTCATGACGATCAGCTTTGCATCGATTCGTTTCTGTGATTCTTGACAGATGTATTACTATACTTGGCAAGTATCGCTGACGTGAAACAGTGACCATCAGTGTGCATTTGGTTCACTGACCTCTTTCGTGTGCTTTTCTCCCATCGCTCTCTCGCTTCAGTTTACACCAAACTTCTGGTTGACACCAAACTCTGGCACGCGACGCGTCGCGTCTCAGCGAAAGACCGACAACGCAAGCACGTTGCCACCGTCCCTAGCTTCCCCTCTGCAGCTACTGCATAGTCCAGGAGACGTTGTCATTTTTCAACCCTGTCAAACGATACATTAACAGCACTGCGTTGTCGAGTGACGCAACTTCCTTTTAGGTTTGTGGCGATTGGGTTTTACATTAACTTGACGTAACTGTTCATCCCACAAGCCAGCGCCTTGGCGCAGAACGGTCTTCTTAAAACTGCAACAAATAAGTTTCTATTTCGTTGCCGACTTGTTGAAGTCAGTTCGTGCGTCTGTCGCAAAGTAATACTATTTTCAAGCTTCATTCTTAAGCTCTTTTCACCAGCTGCTTGTGATGCTGCCTCATCAACAGGGTGTTCGCGCAACAGCAGAAGCACTATCGTTCGTAAATGATAAACATGAGGTCGTTGTGTGTCGACCAGCTGTCAGGCAGTCGTCGTGGCCTGGGTCACCGCTTGGATAGCTTTTGCGAAGGACTTTGGCAATGGTGTCCGCTGACAACTTGAGCGTATAATGCAGGCGACCCTTTTGATGATGAGTCACCAATGATGACCAGTTTGGTGCAGTAAGCCAAGGCCCTTCTGTTTCTCTAGGTGGCCCTGAGTAAGCCCTGTTCTTTGCGTGGCAGACAATGTGAACGTCACCGAGTTAACCACTGAACCGCAAAAGTTAAATTCTGCCACAGCGGCCAGTGTTGCCACTCCGTTCTTACGGAAAACTACTGGATTTCATGATAACTAGATTACAAAGGCAACTAACACACAGAGAAAATGCCCTGAAAATGCATTGCAATGCCAACCATAAACATTGTGCAACTTATTGTAAACCAGAGACAAAGAAAACGGGAGATAGCAGCAACGTTTGTGTTTGTTTATACAGGTCACTGAAAATTTTAACAAATGACCAAGTGACTTCGCAGCAGTTAAACTCAAAACATATTATATTCCCTTGTGTAATTTAAGATTTAATTAGATAGAGTTTTTAGCAAATTACAATTGCACTTAATCAAACGGTCTCAACTACAGCTACAATTACACGAAATTGTGCAATTAATTACATTCAGCTCACTCATAAAAAAAAAACACTAGATAGCCAGAGAAAAACACTAGAACACTAGATGAAATGAAAAAACACTAGATCTAGTGGAAAAACACTAGGAGTGGCACCACTGATAGCGGCTGAATGGCAGAACCTGTCGTCCTTTTCTAGTCGCCCCACCGTCGGTTGGTGATTCAAGTCACGTGCCACTCCTTGATTGGATGGACAGCAGGAGCTTGTTAACTGCGAAACAAAAATTCGTTTGATCATAAACCCTGATATCTAATGGCCGCCAAGAGCCTCGTTGATGAGCATTTTTTGCGTGCAACCGCTGGGTTTCTCCTTGGCACAACCGAGTTTGTCTTGTGCCTGTCTCCCGAGAATGAAAGTCGCGGTTCCTCGTTTGATCTAAGGTTAAGTCGCAATCACAACTAGTGGTTCGATCGCGCCATACCTTTCTTCAGTGCTGAGCTGCTCATTTCAGCACATGCCGTGGCGCAAGATTGTTTGCTGTGGCACGATGTTTTCCGCTCGTACGGCTGTCGCCACGCGAACACACATCCCACTAGATGCTGGTGTTCTTGCACGTGTGCGTTGCGACAGTTCGGCGGCTGGCGCTCTAACTCGCTGGCTGCTGATTGCTTCACGAATTCGTCGCTTTTTCAAACATCCTGCTGAGCGTTGCATAAACCGGATACCTTTTATTCACGCTGGATACCACCTTTGTTTCCCATGGTGGGCGTTAGCAACCCGCCGTTAAATGCCATATACTGCCTTGATGTCTTATCACCTTGTTTTAAGATTGTTGTTTACCTGCTGGTCAAAACCTCGACATCTCGCGCGTGAAACACACACTCGTTTGTGAGGGAACGTAAATGGGGTGTTGGAATTTTTAGTTTTGGGTAAAAAAAGAGAACAAAGCTATGAGCTGGCAAGTTGAAATGTGACTCCTAAGTCTGGATTATACTCGTTAAATTTCATTCACGCGGAGTTTATGTCACGTTTCGCCCCACAAATACCCTGATTGAAATTGAATTTTATCGCTTCAGCTTTGTGGTTATCATGTGTTGACACTGCGCCTCAGTTGGCGTCATACAACGCTGTGGAAGCCTTTCGTGAAGCTTATTTTCGTGCGGTTCGTGGTAGATTTTCATTTAAAAAAAAGAGGTAGCTGAGCTTCTCTGTATTTCGTCGTTGCGAAGTTGCACTTAGGAATGGCGCCGCAGCTGTGCCAAATGAAACAACTCTCCCTTTCTTGCTGGGCTAAAATTAGTGGACTATTGCTGACTAATGTTTTGGATGTTTTTTTTGGAAAATTTTCCTTTAAAGAAAATAACTACATCTTGCTTGCGCCAAGGGTTGTCGCCAGGTTGACTTATATCCTATTTAGACATTTCTCCGAAGGTAATGTTCTAACTAACCGCAGGTGGTGTGAAGACAAATGCGTTTGATTGGTGTTAACAGCTTGTTTTTCTCTTTATCCCCCGTGAAAAGGTATAACTTGTCCGGCGACTTGTTTGAAGTTGCTTGTTGGTTGGTGTTGAATTGCAAGCAGTCAGTTGACCTGCAGTGGCGCAGCAGATTGCTGAATCCTGAAAGCGAGTTCGTAGTAATCACTGACCTCTGCGCCTTACCGAAAAAGGTTACAACTAAGAAAAGCTCCGATTCTTTCGTATTTTCCGTGATTCTGTGAAGATTCTAAATGCTTAAAATGCTTAGTGGAGACGTATGGCTGGGCTTGGTGACTGTGGAAATGAAGCTTTTTCGACGTTCAAAACAACTCTTGATTTTGCGTGTAGAAATTGGTTGCAGCCAGCAACTGATCTGCACCAGAAGTGTTTTTCGCGCTGAAGATGTGTCATTTCTTCCAATGGCAGCGTGCTGGACGGTCACAAGTCGCTTTGATTGCGCATCGTCTTTTTGCAGCTCACCTTTCTATTTCAAAGATCCGCCTATTCGGTTGTGGTGTGCTGCGAGCTCATTCCGTGTTGCAGCCCATGCGCCAACGTGACTTAAACTTTGCTCTCCCGCTGCGCAATCTGGCGAGCATTGTGACGACAACGACTCGTTCGCCGCGGGCATTGCGCCCTGGATGTTTGTGGTGTAGCTGCTGCGCTGATGGGAAATGAACTTCAGTAATGTCAGCAAGGAGCGAGATAATGGCATTAACTCTCACGTGTTTGTTTTAGCGCCGCGTGCCTGCTGAGCGTGCCCTATAGCAACCATGCGTAGCTATAGCGCGCGCAACATTTTCGTTAACACCGTATGAACAAGCTGTCTTGAACTGCTTGGATTGCCCCACGTCTGCTGCGTTTTGCATGGAAATGGGAGCATTTGCAAATTACTGACTGTTCATCTGTACATCGACCCTTTTTTCTAAATCACCACCACCCATCAGCTGTCTCCTACTTGAATTCTCTGCATTGTGCGTAGAATTAGAAAGTTTCATAACTCGCAAAGTTGGCCGCTTGGTTTTGAGCCAACGATTAGTCATCAGGGTTGGTCAGGTTTTCATCTGCAAATGTTGAGAAAGATTTTCATATCTTGCTGCTTCTGACCAGCCCGCTTTTCAAGGTCTGACTGAAAGTGAACACATTGCGCGGCCGAAGCGACCGTCTTTGCGGCCATTGCGCGTTTGCGGAAGTTTATCCTCAAGNGAAATAGCTTGTAGGTTGCTCCTGTTCTAGTGTGGGTTGAAGAAAGCTCTCTGCGCCTCAAAGTTTCGCTCATTAAAGTGCAACGAACAGCTTAAGTGCTCACAGCCTTCCGGTGCCGACAAGACGCAGGCCTTGGCAGTTTATCGATTCGTTTGTGATCTACGTGCTCCCACTTACGCGTTGACTTTGGACTGTTTGAAAGAAAGAAATGCCAGTTCTCCCTTAATTCGCGGTGGCCACATTTGCCTTCGACCATTGCAAGGTGTCAGTCTGTTTGTACGGATGTGTTATTGCTTTGTGCTCCTGCTTACTGCAAGCGTGCTCTGACCCTGTCCGTGCTTTCCTATCTTTTGTGACGTCACAAAAGATGCGTTTCTAAAAATATCGCGTCGTGTTCTCTCCTCCCACAGGTGAACGACGCCACCGCGCGAGTGCAGACGAAAAAGCCCGTCGGAGGAGGACAAGTCCTCAACGGTAAGTCGCTCGCACGCTGCACGACTCTTTCCTCATTGCACACACCTTATGTGACGTCATAGTGATGGTGATTATCGTCCACTTGGATGTCTGTGTAGTTTGCCCGACACGCTTCACCGCGCGCCGGCCGCCTGAAACGCCCGATTCTTTTCCTCCCAATTGCATGCTTTGTTCGTCACTGCTTTGAACGGCCCGCGACGCAAAAGTCGCGCGGGCATTGTTACGATTCAGTGGATCCGATATGCAGCTTGTAATCAACAGTGTGGCGCTGCATTTACATGCGCCGCCTGTCACTTTACGAATAAAAGCGTCCAGTAATGATGTATTCGCCACGCTCAGTTCTTGCTGGGGTATTCGTGGCAACTGCTAGAACAGGGGTTTCCAACCTGTTTCTGATAACGTACCCCTTCAGCATTTCGAAAGGTGGGCATGTACTCCTAAAATTTGTTATGACAAAAAAGGCTGAGTAAAATAACATAAATTCACTGAAATTTAAAAGAACTTTTATGTTTTATAGTATTTGGAAATGAAAAATCATTTATAAATTTATTTTCCTCCTATTGCTAACCTTAAATGTACCCCTTCAGATAGGTAAATTTACCCCAGGTTGGGAACCCCTGTGCTAGAAGGTGTGCTTCATGCGATTACTCCCACCACGCCAATGCGCCGTAGAACCTGTGCGAAGTAGAATGTGATACATCGCCCTCCGACATTCTATCTATCGTGCGCCCCCCCCCGCCATGCGCTGTTCTTCAACCATCAAGCGCTCTGTAGTGGTAACAATTTTTATGTGTCTATATTGAACTAATGGTGTGCTTCATCTAGCAAACGGTTTGATGGTTGTAGGCATTTTAATTAACCTGGCAAATACTCGTGTGGCTTCGCTTTGTACTGTTGCATAGCAACCGTGTGTCTATTCGTTTACAACCTCACTAACCACATGCAGAGAGCACTGCTGACCCGGGGACATTTGTTAAAACATAACTATCCTCGTCTCAGCAGCTGTTTTTTTTTCGCTGAGACATTTGGGTCATTTGTCCGAAATAGCTTAAAAACTTTCTGTCATCATTCGTTTCCGAACATTTTCTGAACGAACTGACTTAGTTTTTCTCGTCATTTCAAAAAAATCGGTCAGGGACCGAAAAAAAACAGCTCAGCAGCACTGCGGGCCACTGACTGCGGTAAAGTCAGACCTTTGGCCCAAATCAGAAGTCAAAATAGATTTCGCTTTTTTGGTTCTCAACGTGATTTTCCTGATAAGTTTAACGACGAACACAGCCAAATCTTGTGGGCGCGCGCATCGCTTTGATCCAACGATTTGTAGACACAATCCATACTTTCTGAAAACGTAACCGTTTCAATTTTTGTTTTCGGTAATTGCAAGCCTGAACCACAGTGCACGTCGGGTCTAATCGATTTTTGACAAAACTAATTCAGAGGGCCTGTATTTTAAAAGAAATACGTGTTCAGTCGTTGAAAAACCGGATGCGACCATTGCGCAACCAACTGAGCAGTGGCCACTGGCCCCATTCCTTCTGTCGCTACTTATGTTTTTTTTTTTTTTCATGTAACACAAACCGTTCGGTAAAACCAAACCTTTCCCTCCTTCAACCATGCGTTCGCACCACACTTCCTCCCCTACCACCCCACAGCTAATCGTTTGTTTTTGCATTCGCCCATGTGCGCTCGGTAACCCGCCAGGCTGTGGCGAACCGCGCGCCGTGTTACTAAGCAACTGATTCATGTTCTCTGTTACTAGCAAAAACGACTTGTTCGTTACGAACACGTTGATTTCACTTGTTTGATTTGGGCACGCACAAACGCGAGGACCATGTTTGCTCTTCCAGTCTGACGGGCTGCCATGGCCTGGCAGCAACGTACAAGTTTCGCATTCGAAGCGAGATTTCCGACCGATTCTATGCCGTTAACTGCGCATCCCGCGCAGCGCAGTCGCTGCTGGCCGGGTGCCGGTTTGTGGAGCAGTCAATTTCCATCTCTGCTGCACCGAGTTTTGGCATTTTGAGCAAAATCAAAGAAAAAAAAGTGAAGAGTTGTGAGCGGAATTTTTATTGATGAAAAAAACGAAACAAAAATAATGGAAAACAAAAGAAACCATCACCAGCGTGAACTGAACCCTGGATCGCCTGTTTTAAGCGTCCTCATTGAAGAACGCAAACTTCGCCCTTAGCAGCAGCTTCTTCAGCGTTTGCGCGTGCCTAGTCGGTGTCTGCTGTTATTTGCCTTGCCAAGCAAAAGCCATGCAATCAACCGAGTGTTTTGTTGTATGCATCTAGGTTTGAACTTGTCTCATTTGGTGACGGCTAATCTGTTTGACCCTCTCGGTATGTTGATGCATGCCTTGTTTTCACTTGTAGTTAATAATATTGATTGTGCATGCGTTTTTTCGTTGCATGATTTTGTTTACTAGTAGCATGTCGCAGCACCTGGGGATCGCACGCATCTGAAGAGCTTGTAGGATGCCTGTCATGCAGGCAGGCACTTAAGAAGGGAAGCTGGTCATCTCAGGAATGGGTTCCTCGTGAGGAGGACAGTTTAAGTGATGATAAAGTTTCTTCTATCGAACTTCATGTTGTTATATATTGTTGGATCCTACAGTATTCGCCTGAGCATGATGTGTAAATGCGCTGTAAGACTCGTCTGTTCATCAGTTCCAAAANAAAGAAGAATTTAACGGTGATTTACTCTATCACGACGCGGGGAAAGATTTTTAACGCACGTGGAAGAATCCGCGCACGTTCTACCACAACAGCGAGGTCTTGAATTTATTTATTTTGCGGCCTGGGATGATCACCTTAAAGTATGGGCAAAGAAACGACGCACATCATTAGATGGTGTTATGGGTACTTCGATTATATTTTGTTGACTAAGACTTTCCGCGCGAAACTTTTCTTTACGAGCCAGAAAATCATCAATCTTGTTGTCGTTAGTTCTGTTTAGTGTTAGAAGCGCACGCTTACCGAACTGATAAATAATTCGCACTTTAAGAGCGTACACCACCGAAATAACCAGATATATAGAACTGTCCTGGTATGACAACAGCGCTTATATGACAGTGTTTGCCATGGTTCTCGCCCGAGTTTTGACAGAATTTTGTCTTTATCGTGGAATCCGCCGTCCACAGATGTAACTGCCACGGACCAATATGAAGTTTGTAACATTTACAATGCTCTTTATGAGTTTCATGTAACGTTTCAAAAAGTCGACACATACATGGGAATCCTATTCCTTTTTCGCGGACCGGCCCCTTTGTACGCGTGCAGTCAAGCTCACATGTGCTAGGTTCTGGAAAAAAGCGTGTCGTTTTGCATTGTGCTAATACTGTGCAGATGTTACATTAGAAGCCCGTCTGATTGCGCTTAAATTCTTTGTGACGTATGGCGCTGCCGTCGCTCGGGTGTCAGACATGAAATGCGATTAAATTTTTCGCTAAATTTCGTTATCTTTGCAAACGTGCATGCCTACTATCTCAGTCACTTGCATGCGTGTTGGGCGTTTTGTATGGTAACACCCGAAAGACTTAAATCACGTTTTATTTGGATCGAGCCATATCACTTTGCCTCTGTGCCGGATACACGCTGCCACAATAGTTTTTAGAGATTATGAAACGGCAAAGTGCAAGGTATTGCTAAAAGCAATTGGTGGCGCAACCCTGACCTGCATAATTAGGTCTTCTGGATATGATATGCGTTATTGATGCATTCTTCAAGACCATAGGCATCGATTGTTTGGAAAAGTGAAGAAAGCACACTTAAGATATGTTACTTTGATCATTAGTTGGCTGACAACCGGTCTGTCGAGCTGCAGAAACAAAAGCAAAAAAACGTAAAAATGAAGTTCCCCTTTCATGCTTGAACAAGAGCTACAAATAGTCTTGTCAAATCCAGAGCTAGGTGTCTCATGTCACGTCTTCCTGTTTACTACTTCCGCCGTTTTTAAATGATGCTTGGCAGTTTTATCATGCCCTGTGTCACAAACTGACCGCCCTTTGGCTTGTTTTAGCTGCCGCAGGATTGCAACTAAACCCTCTCGCTACCGCCAACCGACAGCTGGCTTTGGCCCGAGGCAGGGGTCGATCACTGGTCTTGAGGCAGCCGCTGACCGCTGCCACCCCGCAAGTCGCCACTGCCGTGCAGACTAACGGTGGCCTGATCCCGTAAGTTGAGCGTTTGGTGTTCGGGAGATACGCCTGAAGTAGTTATGTGGTTGGCTCTGTTGTTTGCTCGTTTTCTTGGCACCTGCCCCCGTATACCTTACTCTACTGCACTTGTGAAACGTGGTTTTCAAACTGGTGGTCGCGACCAGCAGAGGGGTCTTGAACCATGTTTAGAGGGATCGCGAGTAGATATTTTTGTACATAGCTGTATTACATTCGCTAATTCCAGTTTTTGATAGGGGTTGTTGGGTTATAGTGAGTTGCTGTAATGGATCGCGGTAGAAAACAAGGTTGAAAAACACTGCTTCAGAAGAAATACATCGCGCTCAGGTTTTAACAGGCGGCTGCTGGCAGTTTGCAGCGTTTCAACTCGCTTGTTTGAACGCCCCAAGACTAGCTGCTGCAGCTGGTTGAGGTTTATTGTGCTAAGCACGTATCCTTCTGTGTTCATTGCTCACTGGCCAGTGCGCGTAGAATCAGCAGCGCGTGGGAGTCTCAACGCCTACTGGTGGCAAAAAAGACACCATTTTGCTTATTGCTGACATATCCGGGCGAAATATACACAGTCTCCGGATTGTTTCTGTCTTCGTCTGCAGTTACCGCCACTGCCCAGCCTCCTACCGTTTACCACTGTCACGTGATCGACATCGATTGAAGCGTTACGAGCTGTGCCTCAAACGTCATTCGCTGTCTTCTTCTTGCGCAGGGTTCAGGTATACGATCCCAACTCACTCTACGCGCAAACCGCGTACGTCCAGGCTGGCTACGACTTGTCCTCGTTGTCGTCGGGTGTTCAAGCCGGAGGGCAGCTGATTGTGGTGGGTCGCCTCTGTGCGTTTGTCACGATGCTTTTATTGTTATTGCACAATGCATCCGCCGTTTATTTTTTGTTGCGTTGAATGAGTGGACTGTTTCGTCATAAACCTTAAGAGGTTGGCCGATGACATTACGGCCAGAGTCACGTGCGCACAAGAGGAGGTCGACATTTCGCTCGTTTTGTAAATTTTCACGACCCTGTGCAGTAAAACTGTCCGGCATGAAATTACCCGAGGCGGCATTCCGCCGCTATTTTAGAAACCAAGCAATCAATCGTTTATTACCTTCGCCGAAATTTGACGCCGCGACGAAGGCATCGCGCGCACTCCTCCCTCCCCAACCAACGGTGGCGCGTTCCGCGCTTTCGGTCCCGCGATGTTTGAAGCGGTCCGGGCCTGACGTCATCGCAGCCGCCGCCAGTTTGGCGCGGCATGCATATTTCATCGCGCGCCTTATGATTTATTCAACGCTCTCCGTTCCCGATTGCAGCCGGCCGGAGCCGCACTGGGCGCCACGGCGTACGCCCTGCCGCGCGTCATCCAAGGCACGCAGGCCACGGCGGCCACCCAGCTCCAGCCCGGCATCACGTACACCGCCGCCGGCGCGGTCGCCGCGCCGCAACAGATCACCTACGCGGCGGGCACCACCCTCCTGGACCCATACCAGCAAGCGGCCCTCACGCCCAACGCGTACGGGGTAGGTGGCATGTCTCTCGTTCTGCGTGTGCTGATTGTGCGGCGGTGCATGCTCTCCGCCCCTACTGTTTGGAAGATCGACAAGTGTTTGCTGTTTTCAAAGTTATTTTTCAGTTGAAAGACGCGATCTGTAGACAATTTGTAGCAAAATAGAAATGTGTCAGGCTGTTCTGGTCTAGCGCCATGCTTCCCGCAATGATAAGAGCGTAAAGCGTGGGCAAGGCTGAGCCCGTTGGGCCCGTATTTGGACCAGTTTTCGGAGCAGTTTCTCCGCCGAGGCCCTCCACGCCGTCACAATCTTGCAGACATGCCCAGGCGCAGAGAGTTATTCTCCTGTGTCATGGCCCAAAAGCCGCATTCAAACTCCACTGCGCATCTAGATACGTATATTGCTCGACTTCATGCATTGAGCCCGAAATTATGTCGTTGTTGTTTGTCGCCTATTTGTGGTAGCGGGCACTGACGCCTCTTCATGTTCTAAGGGCACACTGACGCTTTCGTCCCCAGAAAAGAAGTCAGTTCTAGTAAACTGATGAGTGATGGTCTCATGTAAGGGGGGTTGGGAGTGGATTGCTGGAAAATATGAGTTTCCAAAAGAAAAACAAAAACAACTTCATCGGATACATTTTGAGAGATTCGAAAACAAACCGACTGAGTTGCGTGGGAATTTAAAGTAAACTCCTATAATGTTTTGCTAAATGAAAAAACAAAACGCCGGAGATTCCAACTTGCAACATTAATTCACATTTGTGTCCGGGTTGCACAAAAAGACCGGGACAGGCGCGTCCGCACTTTCTGAAACTTGCGTTCCTCGTCGCACACGTTCCACCGCCGGACGGCCCCAGACGGAATGAAATTTTCGCTGACAGTTGCTTGTCGTTAGTTCGCGACCAAGTCATCGCAAAGCAACAAACGTCAAAACCCTTCTGCTTTCGATCAGAACCGAATCAGGATCTCATCCCCTGGTCAGATTGCAGTTGAACACCAAATTTTTTCATTGCCGTGAAACCCCAAATTATTTCATTCGTTTAGGGCAGGACAATGATCGGCAAACCTTCGTTATGATGGCCCTAACCGCCCTTTCAGTCGTATAGTCAAACGCCCATGCTTATTTTTGAAAACCCAATTTTCAAAGTTACGCTGTATTCAGTTAACTGTTGCATAACAATACCTTGTTCATGTCATAAACCGTATTGACAAAAACAATGCTTTGTTGCGTCAAACAATCAATGTCCCGTAGTTGTTACAGTAGCCTACGCTTTAGCTCACGAAGCCCACAGTGTGCCGACCACCAGTGTAGACGTTATTCACGCGTCTCTGTGTTTTGCGACCACAAATTGTAATAGCTCAATGCGTTTCAAGATAGGTTGAAATTGAACTGGTGCGTTAAACTATTTACAGCTTCTATTTTAATTTGTACAAAATTTTGTTGCTTATGTGTAAAAAAATACTCGCGCTTCAAAATCCTTTCCTTCCGTGTCAAATAAGAAATTCTTCAACTGTTTTGTTTTTTCATCTGTTGTACTTGTAGTCTCCCGTTCCGCTTCCGCCCGTGGTCTAAGCTCAAGGCGCGCGTAAGCTGGGTAAGTGAGACGGAGCTCTGGACAGCATGCTGGCATGCAATCTAGTCGAACCCTGGTCAAGTGCGCTCTCTATCGTTCTCGTGTACGACTTACTGTGTGGTTGAGGATTCTTTCTTGCTGTCAATGTGGCTTCACTCAGCCCCATGCGGTCGCTTGCCTTAATTTGCATGAAGTCATGTGAGGGTAGTCGGATTCGCCGTTGCCATGTATCCTCGCTTGTGTTGAAATGCAGCGGTGGCCGAATGCCATGGATTATGACAAATCGTTCAGATGTTTACGGCTTGACTGTTGAATGGTGGTCGAAGCGTCAAAACGACCAGTGTAATTTCCTGCCCTTGTCACAGGATTCAACCAATCTTTTGGTGATAAAGCTGCATTTGAGAGTTCGACTCTAAAATGCATGGCAAAACGTTCTGTCCCACTGGCGCAAAGTGCAATGGGTGTACTTTTAATTTGTATAGTAGTGTCCTGGTGGACGTTCTATCAATTGGTTAATCATGGACTCGTGAAGCACCTGAAAGAATAATCAGTCTGCGTTGCCGATGAATTTACGAAATAACCCAATTGGTCTTGCTTGGTTGATCTTAATTTAACTCACAGCGCATGTGTCATAAACGGGTTCTCAAGCAGGTTCGTTACAGTTAAGCGGCCACCTACATTTCTCGTATACAGCTCAACGTGCGAGGAGCCTGGCCGGGCTGTCACTCCACTGCTTCACAGCGAACACGCTTAAACCAGAACCGCATCAAATTAATCCGTAGTTACATTAGAGCGAAAGCGAGTGTCACAATTTCCATGTCTTCGATAAGGACGCACGTTTCTGTAAAAAAAACAGTTATTTTGCTTTTATTGCTCGGTGTTATATTTTCATTGGCCAAGCGACAGTACGGTAACCTAACAACAACAGCAACAACAATTTTTGACTTTAACGCACAGCTCATCACCTGCATGTTGTCATTGACTGCTGGCTCTCTCTCTGTATATTGTACTTTACAGTGTGCTGGGGTAGTAGTTGTTGCTTGGGACTAACGTTGTTCAGAATAATACGCAGAATTTAACTTTCCTGGTACAAAAAAAAACTCCAGTGTTCATTGCTTTGATTCAACAAAAACCTTTTGATTCAATTGCCCACCACAACCTATGTGTTTTAACTGCGCCAGTAAGGTGTTGTTTACTGCGATAGCAAAGCAGTTACGAAAGAATAAATGTATATTTTTTTCTGTGTTAAACTTTTGTGTGAGAAGAGAATGCCGTTTACTGAAATTGTAAATTTCGAGTACAATCTTCAATGTTATCGCCACCAGTTTGGTTGAAACATCTAATTTTTCGTACCATCTTAACTGTTGGCGTAACGCTGCTTTTTTCTTTAGAGTTTGGGGTACTTTTCTGTACGTAAAATAATAATCAGTAAAAGTCAGTGCTGTTACCATGTCAGAATCATTTTGTAAGATTTGCGAGTGTGTCTAATGCGTTCGCGGTGGTCGTGTTTGCGAACGTTCAGGACGTTCATCAAATGAAGCCACCAAACCCCGCATTGCGATCTGGCAAATGTATCTTTGCGATCGTAGCCAGTGGTCTCGATTGGCAGAGGAGAAAGTGAACAGGTCCTGTTTGTTATTTATTTGCGGTAGCGTGATAGGGCCCTCCCCTTATTTTCGAACATAACAAGCGAGACCTCGTACTTGCGTGTTTGAGCTGACGAAGCCACGTTGTACCGCATTAATGGAAAGGGAAACAAGATCCATTGCCGCACGGCCACTGTTGCATGCCAGCATGTTCCAGCCTGTGTCGAAAATGGGCCCACCGCGCTTTCCGAGACAGCAGACAGGCGGGCCTGTACGGTATGCTATATACATATAGCAGCTAAAGGGGTTGATGAACACGCTCGTATTCTCACTGCGTGTCGTGCCATGCGTGCCTTACGATGTATTGGCGTCCGTTTGTGTGCGCGTGTGCATGGGGTTTGGCTTCTTATTCACGCAACGAACGGAAGAAAGGTCATGCTCGGAAAGATTTCTTCGGTGAAATGTCTGTTGTGTGATGCTGCCGCTACTGCTCAGTGTCTAGCTGGAGATCGACGTTTGCACTTGAGAGTCTGACGCCGAACAACACTGTGGCGCAAGTCGTAGCGAATGAATTGCAACCTTCAGTGTGTGGCTTTTGAAATTGGCCGTTATTTGTTTTTTTTCTAAATCTGCAAATCCGGTTTTTATTTTTCTTGGGCTTCGCAGTCTGGATATGTTTCTGAACAAAACTGTCCCGTTTCCACGTTTGCCTCACGTCAAGCGAATACCACTCAATCGATTTGAGTTGAGAATAAATATATCTTCGACTTCAACTTTTCGCTCAGCGCCCCAAACCGCGCTGTTTGATGGCGAGCCAGCCGCGTGCTCCTGTTCGNAAAAGCAAAAATCGGCGTTCGCCTGAACTGGGGGGTCTCCAATTTTTTTTGGCCCGAGGGCCNCACAACCTGCTTTCACACCAAAGTTCGAGGGCCGGACATCTTGCGTAACGCGATCGCTTCGGGATACGTTACGTTCATTCAACCAAATCAACAAATGTTTCGTGGATATTAGATTTTTTCATTATTTGGCAAAAATGTCTTTGCAGTCCAATGAAATAGCATCGCGGGCTGGATTTGTCCCGCGGGCCGTAGTGTGGAGACCCCTGGCCTAATCCGTATGCCGCACCTTGGTCCTCACGGGACAATGCAGCTGATTGGTGCTATTGCCCTGCCTGCCGGCCCTAGCTCAAGAGCGGTTGCACGCATTTGGCTTAAAATCGATTTTCCAGCCTTCGAATGCTGTCAAGTGTGGGCACACAGCGTCGGGCTGAGGACGATTCGCGCAGAAAGCTGAGGACGATTCGCCCTTGTGTCGAAACAGCCGCGTTCAACTAATTTGTAACCCACGATACATTGGGAATGCACGCGTTGATGCGTGCCACGAATCGAGTCGCCTGACGTGTGCCAACGAAGTACGCTTGCCGCGTCCGTCGTACGCTCCACCGACGTAGTGCGAGGCTCTTCAGCAAAGCCTGCGATTGCGACGTCGGGCAGCATGTTTCGTGCTGCTGGCCATGTTCAAGGTAGCGTTCGCTAATATCTGAAAGAGTTTCACATGTCTTATGTCATTTTCGCAGACAACTCTCACGAGGGGCTACCGGTTTGCACCTTATTAGGGAGGTTGGCGTCCGGAGGCGTCTGTTGGGCGAGCGCGTGGATGATTATTGTTTGTGATCGATCTTTTGCCACATTTGTCCTCCTCGCGGCGTCGCTGACCGCAGCATATCAACGTCGCTGGACTCCCGGACTGTGGATCCCGATCATGGACACCTTTGTCTTGCACCAATGCTGCTGCATTTAAACGACATTTTTAGAATGTCGTCCGGAGACATTATGGGACTTTTTGAGTGGCCGCCCCCAAGCCGCCCTCTGTTTTGTTTTTTTAATTTTGCCTCAGCGCCTTCGAGCGTCTCGGGTCGTGTTTCTCGTTCAGCAGATTGTCGTCACGTGTTGATCCGTCCGTGTGTAGACTCTTGGTGGTTTGACCCATCTCGCTCCTCCCCCCCTTTAATCAAGTTTTATTGTGATGTGACAAAGGCAGGCGGTACTAAGGATTGTTGTTCGTCGCGCGCGCATTCACCGTCTCGATCGCGATGCAGTAACAACCTGTGCGGCGCACGTTTTCTTTCGCAGTTTCCTTTGGCGTTTTTTTTATTCCGTTTTAGTTTTTTTCTCTCTCTCACGGATCGCGCGCGCCTCTCCGTGCGCTTTCGCGTGTGTGTCGTGTGCAGTATGCGTGCAAATGAAATCTATTCGCAGCGACGCGCGTCCTGACGCGTCACAATGGCCCGCGCGGTCGACGCAGCGGGACTTACTTCCCGGCCGGCGCAGCTTGCAATACTGTCCGAACCTCCCACGCATCACTGCTGACAGGTGCAGCGCTACCGGCCGTTATCATCAAACAAGAGCTTATTGTGACGTCGTTCTTGCGTAACAGCACTGCCGGTGTGTCCATCACTCCATCAGCGTCCTTCAAATTAACCGTTCGTTTCGCGGTGGGATGTGACTTTGGTTGGTTGCCAAGTAACAACGATTTCATTCAAAGTGTTGAACTTTGACGACCCTGAAGTGCTCGGCGTGGAAACTTTACTTGTCCGTGGCACTTCAATAGTGAGTTTAATCAATCGTGATTTACCGGCTTTCCTGTTAAATCTTGTACAGCTTCAAAAATGTGCAAGACTGAGATTTTGTGATGACGTGGTATAGCTTGCCTACTACAAACACGTAGAATGTGATTTTTCCTTGGACGTGCCAGCTAAACGTATAAAATTGACGTAAGCGATTTCAGCGAATTTTAACTTTATTGGAGGGATGTTTACCAGTACGTTCTTGTCTTCATATGAATTTCGAAACTGCTTTCAAGATACGTAGTTGTCATATTTTGCGAAGAAAGCAACGGGAGATGACGTAGCAATGCGATTGGGATAATGTGCTCAGCTGAAGTAACCAGGGGCGTAACTTCGAAAAACGATTTGTTTTCGGTTCTGCAGTTATGCCGTGTTACCTTATGTCGCATTGCGATCAACCTAAAGTAAACACAGGTTCATTGACGAAGTGAGAGACTCCTTTTTCGAATTTCTCACAACGACCAGCTCAGCATCTTCCACTTCAAACGTCAATCTCATTTCTCATATCTTCTCGTGTGTCTGGCGTTCTGAAGATAACATATTTGACGATTTCTTTCTATATGCGTGCGTTGTGTCTTCGTTGATCCTGACATTAAAAAATCGCAAACGTGAGAAGAGAAGAATCGGCTGGAACGCGTTTCAAACGGCGCTCCGCCACTCCAGCAATCAATATTTCTGCGGTTCTGCCGAAGAAGAAACTTAACTGGACGGCCTTGTGAACGAGAATTTTTACACCGCTTTTTTCTAGACCTTTTTAGTCGCTTTCAAATTTTGATTTGCACAGCGTGGAAGTGAAGGTCTTACGCGAGTGTGCACGCCGTGTGACGTGAGCTGGCAAGGGATCATCTCGGAGACGGTATTCATTTATATCTGTGCTCATAAGTAGGAGGCAGGAGAAAACCTTTGAAGTTCCCGGCCCTGTAGAAAGGAATCGCCGCACCCAACCTGTTCATAACCGTCGTGTTTTCGTGCGTAATCTTTCTACCCTCGTCTCCGCCCATTACTACTATCGCTCGCGTCCCCGTCTCATTATATTGCGACTGTTTCTTTTTCTCGACGAAAAAAAAGCGATTTATTTGCACATGCTGCCAGTTTTTATGTTTTTTGTGAAGATCATGCAGGACCGTAGCCGCGAGGGAAGTGGGATTTGGGTGCACTGTGTCCGAACGTCTGTAATTCTTTTTCGAATTTAACAAACCATGGCATTACATGCTTATTCTGCTGGGTCTGCATTGAGGGCAAAAACCAGAAGGGTAAAAGCCAAGGGTTGAGAGACTGCTGTAACTTACTAATACAATATACATTGCGGGACCCCTACAAGTGGTCTCACCCCCGACCGGGGGATACGGGGTTGCCTTGTCACGGCACTGCCTTCACGACAGCATCGACGTGGGTAGTGGACAAGGTCATGTATTAGGAATGCCCACCCATAATCAGCTGATTACACACAGCTGTCTCCAACTGACATTTCTCCAAGGCAATTTCAATATATTCTGTCATGATT
>JGI24159J19872_10000333_pt1 | contig 39129 bp, 19 predicted proteins | sample Ectturendosymbi4_FD_19872 | JGI IMG/M metagenome (IMG submission 19872) | reverse complement strand
GGGGGCTTTACGTTTGTGTGGGGGGGCTTGACATTATAAAATTAACCAAAATTCCACTTATTTATACTGTTTCACGTTTCAATTTTGGGGGGCTTGGAGGTATGTTTGGGGAGGCTAAGCCCACCAAAGCCACCCCCTGGCGACGGGACTGGGTGTGGTTGTTTGATGGTGTGATGGTTTGAATCAGGGGCGTAAACTCCGGGTGTGCTAGGTGCACGGCGCACAACCTGTGAAACTCAACATGATGTGACATTTTCCAGATCGTCCAATCAAGGTAAAATCACAAAAAACTATAAAGATAATATGTACTTTCCAGTTTCCAGCCTGAAGATGTAGGTTACTCGACTGCTCTCATATTCGAAGAGAATTTGCGCGAACTGCTTTTGCAGTTATGAGCTGCGCTATTTCAGGGCTGAGTGAATTGTACTCCCCCGTTGCTCATATCTGACCAACCAGGGTGTGCGACATTCCAGGCGTACACCTGCAGGTCTCGAAGTTAGTAATCGACAAGACAATCGTGCAGAGCCGAAGCTTGTTTCTGCAGTTGTGAGCTGCACTCTTCCAGAGCTGATTGAATTTTACTCCCCTGTTATTCATATCGGGCAAACCAGGGTGTGTGCTATTCGAGGCACACACATTCTGGCTTCGACTGCTCGTATTGAAAAAGACATTCGTGCTGATTGTTTTGCAGATGTAACTTGCGCTGTTGTAGGGGTGAGTGTGTTTCACTCCTTGTTTAAACGTGCGGTCTGATATTTTTGCAGTTATGATTGCTTGGTCGTGGCGTTGAGTGTATTTTGCACCTGCGTTTTAGTTGGAACGCTGATAGTTTGAAATCAATACTGTGACAAGTTATACAACTACAACAATGAATAAGGAGAGTGCGTGAATAATGATATGCATTGTATCAAAAAACTTCGCCAAAACGTTGGATTTGAAACGTGAATTTGACGTCACAAACAACTCACACCCAGTAACAATTACCACCATACGCCACTGGTGTGGATCTGGGTTGGATCCGGGCTGTAAATCGCATTAAAAATCTTAAGATGAGGACCACGTTTGCACTGAGCTAATGGAAAAAATGGCGGATTTTTGTTGTTAAAAAGCTGTATTTTGTTAATTTTTTGGACTTGGATCTTACATTTAAATTTTATTTTTTTTGGATTTTATTGGACCTGGACTGAGTATTAAAAATTCAGGACTCGAACTTCCGATAGATCGTAAAATATGACAATCCGCTCTTCTCTGAATCGGGATGTGGATGGACTAGCGATGGTGGGTGGCGGTAGAGTGCCACAAATGAAGCATTCATGTTCAGGGGTTGCTTGGTTCTGTAGGCTAATCCTGAAACGAATTAAAAATATCAGTGTTTGCTTAGTTAAATATGAACTAGTCTCGACAATTCTGCTGGTCAGGTCATATGTTGGTAATGCTAATGTAGTTAAGCGGCAAGGCACCAGAGAGGTGTCACAGCCAAATCTGGTCGCAGTTTTTTTTGCTAGGAGATCGGTTTCGCGTCAGTAACGTATCTTGATCTTCAGTCCAGGACCAGTGCAAACACTAGTAAAATCATCATGAAAAATACTAAAGCATAGAGGAAGTCTGCAGACTACAGTAACAAGCACACGCTAGCCCATGAAGTTGTTATCACCAGAGCCAGGGGCGAATCCAGCCAGGAAGCTTAGGGGGGGGGGTGATTTCGGTATTATTTGGCAGTCAAGTCTCATCATTACGGGTTCACTACTGTAAGAGAGATTACTCCACAACACTGCTTTGACAAAACAATGGACGGCAAAATGGCTTTATATCGCGAATGTTGTTTTCCATTTTTGTACAAAATCATGGAAAAAGAGTTACTTTAGGAGGTTTTCGGGGGGGTGATCTCCCCCCTGCCCCTGCTAGAGCCGAAAATCAAGCAACTCCAATCAATTAGTAATTACAAAACGGCTGAGTGGCAGTGAGCAACTCGGTGAATAATTGCCCAAACAATACAAAACAGTTAAAGGAACAAGGTGCTGCTCAGTGAAAGACCTTGAGGTACAGATAATCTAATGAGAGAGGCCTGTAGAGATGTTCAGATAGAACCCACCCTTCTGTCAATCAGTGAAAACGAATTTGAAAGAAAAGTCAATGAATGTCAATGCAAGTTTAAACATTTCTGCGAGAGGACTGAAAGCTGTGAGAAAACATCTTTTGACATGAGGATCACAAATCCTACCTCACAGTCTTATTCTGATAAGCCCTTCGGCAGGTCTACCAACAACATAAAAAGAAAAGAAGGATAATTACCAAAGACTAAAACTTGATTGACATTGAGAAGTCTTCATTCAATCCCCTTGTCTTTACAAGGGATGGCACCGGAATGCACTAAGACCAAGGTCAACAGAAGACTGGCTGATAGCTGAAAAATGCAGGGAGCCATATGCATCTGTCATGGCCTACATTAATAGAAAAAAGCTCACATGACATTCGCACTTCTGCGGAGCACCTGTGCTGCAATATGAGGCTGTCAAGGCAAACGGAGCAATGCTCACCTCTATTCAGGATGTCACAGACATTGACTTCAGTCTAATTCTATTCTTAGGCCAACAATAATTCTGTAAAGCTGAATTATGGTGCCAATGTCATGATACTAATATTAGTTGTGCAATGAATAAGTGGATGTATGTCATAAAAGTCATGATAGTATGAATGAAATAATATCTTTTCTAAAATTAAATACTACTCCACGCTTCAACAAATCTACCTTATTTTGTTTTTGATTTACCCGACACTTACTGGATTGCTGTTGTTTATTGCTAAACCTTTTTATAATCTGTTTCTACCTCTGCCTATTTCAGACTCATTCGGTGTTCTTTGTACTTGGTGGGACCTACACCCAACAATGGTACTCCACTATTGTCCGTGCTTAATTGCATTACATCTTCATGATTTGTGTGGATAAAAATGGTTTTTGCCATTGCTTTTGTTGGGAAATGTTATGTCTATTGCATTCATTGATCTCCACATCATATCCCTGTTATATTGATTACTTTTCTCACCTATGTAGTATGTGAATTAACCTGATCATTTGTACTGCCTCAGCTCTTCACCCATTGTTTGTATGCCATCATCTGTGTCATGTGAATGATTGTTGTGTATATGATTTAACATCTATGTTTTTCTAACATTGATCCTGTAACTGCGCATGCCCTCAATTGCTTGTGGTCATTTTTACATTTGAAGTCTTTTATCAAAATATAATTACCTGTCCCATGGACCATAATCGATAATGGAGTACCATAGTTGCATGTACGTTATACTGAGCACATAGCATCCCCGAATGAGCTTGAAACAAGCAAAGGTGGAAACAGATCATAAAAGTTTACCACAACAAAAGCAATCCAGTATGTGTTACATGCGAAACAAAATAGAGTTAACTGTTGGAGTGTAGTTGTAGAGATGGTAACATTTTATTCATGCTGCCATGCATCCACCTTTCACACATGTAGTAATGACATTGACATGATTTTTAAGGAACTCTTTTTTAAACTGCTTAGAATTAAGGAACTCTTTTCCAATGAATGTGCTGTGAAATAAGAAATTTCTATTTTTTTTGCAATAAAGGTTTGTAGTTGATTTCATTGGCAAGATGTGTTGTGTTTAGTTTGTAGTTCTGTAGTGTACTGTTTAGCTTGTGGCCTTGTGATGAAATGAGCTAGTGAGTAAATGACAATATTGCGCAACTTGCAAAGCAACTGCAATGTTGATACAAGAAACATAAGTCAATCCATTAAACTTCTATTAGCCAGGCATGTATGAAGAGTTGAGAATGTACAGTTAAATAAGTGAGATAGACAACTAGTGAAGCAAGTTGCCTTGCCAATAATTGGAATCCAGTTTATTCCTAGAATTCTTCCAAAATTTTCATTTTGGATTTTCACAGTGAATGTTGTGTATTTTCGTGCCTCACTACTGCAAATGCAGAGAAGATTCAGCTTTGTTTTAAAACCACGACTTTTTACTTTTTTGAATTATTCGCCACACCAAGTTGTTTCACTTTGCATACCAAATCAGCAGATAAGCTATAGCTGGCGCTTCAGCTGTGCATTCTGGGAGCTCTTAGAACAAGGGTGGTACATTGTCTGCAACTTGGTCTTTCTTAAACTGTCTTTGTCTACAATGGCTTCCTACTTTATTTGGTAGGACTTCTTGGTCCTGTACATTTGTGTAGGCCTTGGCAGCTTTTCCAAATGCAAGTTGCAGACCAGCAGGTAGTTGTCTGTTGATAATTCTACACCCCTTTTTACACAAAGGTCTGACGCTGAACAAAACAAGCCTGCTGAAGTTATACAGAAATCATGAGTGACTGCAATCCCAGCAAATCTCTGCACCAGGTATATTAGTGTGCACATCTCTGTATTGAAAGGAAGGGCCATGTACAGTATGTTGTTACAGTACAGCTGTAGCAGTAAGTCTTCTGTTACCACTTATGTCAGCATCATCATGTTTGCCAATCACACACCTCTGTCATTCACAACATGTGCATCGAAGTTTCCCAAAAGGATTGTGGATTCATTGGGTTCAACCATTTTCTATGAATACCAAGTACTGTGCACTTCAGTATGCCTGTGTCAAACACAGGGAGCAACTTGCACAACCTTTCCTCTGTGGGATCCCTTCATCAACACAACTTGTCAGCTGAAGATTTATAAGCATCCCCACACCAGCCTGGGCAAACTATGGCTGGCTGAACATGAGAGTAGAAAAGGTTTCACCCATCATCCAGCTCAAGAGATGCCAACAACATGTAGGGAATATTGTTTGTCTACCTTGACCAGTTTGTGCTCTTTCCCTGTGAGCAAAGTGATGCTCCTATTTCCAACTAGCACTACTGTTTTTTGGAAAGATTCCTGTTTGCGTGCAGCTTTCAAGTGTCCCAGAATAACACTCTGTGGTGTCCCCATTTGCTTCCACAGATGTGTACTGGTGGAACTTTGGGCCTCCGCTTGTGGATAGTTAAGGAAGACTGTTAGTGAATTCTTCACAGGGGTCCTTGTTTCTAAAACTTGATTGTGGCCCTTGGTCATCCATTGTACAACCAATGGGTTTGATTAATTTTGTGGATTTTATGGTAGTAGTTACCCAAATCATACTGTTTGACAGACCTGTCATGCCATTTCTACAGCAACTTTCGTGATTTCAAGTGGTACCATGGGAAAGCATTGCTGTGGGTCACATTGGTGTAGGAGAGGCCTTGCATTGAGTCTGCTGTAAGCATAGTCATGTGGAAGTCAATGTACCTGAAAAGGAAAAGCTTTTGCATTATCACTTTTTGTCGACAATGTCAACAATGTTTTTGGTCTATTTTCAACCACAACCACCTCTTAGCAAAATCATGGATATCCAGATATTGCCGATATCACTGTTATAACTGATATCACAGATGTCATAAAAATTTGACAGATCCCAACAATGCTAAAATGCAATTTTTATACTTGCACACAAACTTTCAAGTGGTATCAGGTATAATGCCAGTCTTCTATCATTGGAAGATAAAAAGAAAAATGAGGTGTTCAGCCACATACAAACTAAAGAGTTCATCAGCTGCTTATGACATCTGGCACCACTGGGCCCCTGCTGCCAATAAACCCTGTATTTATGATATTGCTATATATACAGATATCCTGTTTTAGATCCTTTTGTGAAAAAGACTACATTTTGATTGGTGACTTTTCATTTTGCACAGTGTGCCACTTTTAGTCACTTGCAATGCTGACGTATTTTTGCTTGTTTGCTTGCGTGTTAATCTTTTGCATTGTCTATTTCCATGCATTGAAATAGCTGCAGATATCAGATGCAGCTGCTGTTTGATGTTATACACTGTGAATTTTGTGGTTTAGTGGTTTTCTGATGTGTTGTCAATTTTAACAGAGCAGCACTTCTTTGACCTAATTCAAGAAAATTGCAAAATAGTCAAGTTTCATGTCATAAAATTGATATATAATCTGGGATGGTGGAGCAGTCATACAAATGGTTTGTCATGTAAACAGTAAAAATGGCCAACAATCATTCTTTTGGTTGATGTAAATGGCACTTAAAGTAAGGCTGTCCTTCAGTATACCAGAACCATGGTTATTGGTTAGTTACCCAAGTAACAAAAAAATTTATAATTACTTAATTCCCTTGGGGATTAATTAATTATTTTGTTGTTTGTAGACCATAACTTTTGAACCAGAAACACTAGAAAGCCAATGAAAGGCTCAGAAGACTCAAGTTCTAGCCTAGTTTCCAATACAAACTTAAAAGTATAAAATTCCATCTAGTGGTTGGGGCCCAGGGTCAGGTAACCTGAGCAAAAATGGTCCTACCCCACTTATGTCACCCACAAAAAACATGAAATCCAAAACTTTCCAATTTTTTAGTGCAATCTTGAAGACTTGCTGTTTATTTTAAGTGTTTGAATAGCTCTTTAGCACAACCGGCAAGCAAGTTATGGTGCTGAAAAGTGATGGTTTTTAAGTGGCTCATGCAGGTCTTGAAGTTAAAAACAGCCTGGTGCCGAAGGTGTTAATCTACAGGTAGCACTGATTGGACATTTTTGACTTCATGAAAGTAAATATGCTGTGATGTAGTCTTCATCACTAAATAATCTTTCAGTTATCTACTTTGTTAGTGTCTCAGTATACATTCCTTTAACTGCAAATGCAATGATGGCAGCATGAATTCTGCTGTACAGCACACTGAGATTCCCTGCAAGTACAGCGTTGTGCCCTCATCCCACATGCACAAGAATCTTTATGCCTGGCTAGTATTGAGCTGAGTGTTGTGGTGTTGCATACTAACAGGAATATATACTTTTTTTTTCATATTTTTTATTCCTATTGCAAAAGAATGTTTTAGATACTTCCTGCATTGTATTGATGAACATAGTGACATATTACAAAAATGCTAATCGCAGTTCTTGTGCAATATGTAAAGTGATTCTTCACATTATAACAGTATGAAAACAATTTTCAGTACAATAATGAAAACCTAAAAAACTTGTAATTTGTAATGACAACAATTATTACTTGCAATTATTACCAAGTAAATGTTTGTAAAAATTGTTAATTTTTTCAACTTTGAAACGCCTTATTTAAAGTAACTTTTACTTTTATGAAAATATTTTAAGAAGGGCATTTTGTATAAAAAAAATTTGTGTTTCACTTGAGTTTAGTTGATTTTATTTGGCGGTAATTAGTATTCCAGCAAGAAAAAGAAATTAGTGCAACAACGCCAGGGCATTGAAGGAACTGGAAGGTTATTGAGTCATTGCTCCTCAGTAGTTGAATAAGCTTTGTTACTGTCCAGTTGGTGTTGCATATGGGTGGGAAAGAGCTGCTAAATAATCAACACAGTTGTCCAGAGAGTGCTGGTCGCAACCTGTCTCTCTGTGGGTCAGGTGCTCAGATCTGCAAGGATCTGGGCATGACGGATAAAGTATAAACCCAGCTAAAATGAAACTCTGCCTGGGTTGTCATAACCCTTTCACATTTAGCAAGCTATACAACAATTTGCAGGATTTTTTTAGCATGTAGATGATGTTCAGAACTCTTGGAATCAGATATGCTGAGATGTAGCTTTTGAACTTCATTGTTCACCAGAAGTGGCCCATGGGATATGACACACTGCTTCTGCAAAGCAAAGAACACTAGCAACAACAAGCAAATCAAAGCACGTAATTGCAAACACACAAACAAAAAAACAAGCAAAACCTAGCAAGCAAACACAACTTAGATGTGGAAAGGAATGGGAGTATGTACAATAGGGTGAAGAGACGTAAGGAATAAAGGGAGCTGTGGGAGAAGGGAATATGATCAAAGGGGTATGTGCAATATGCATAATAAGTGGATTACAGTTACGATGAAGAACTCCATTTATCAGCACCATTGAGGTAATGCTTATTTTTTTTCTGCTGCTGCTAAGTGCATCAGCATAAGTGTGGTTAGTTAATAATAGTAACTGCAATCAGATTTGTGATATGAGGATGGTACTGGTCAGAGCTGAAGGTGCATAATTGTGTTAAATGAAGAAGTTCCATAGCAGGCAATTGTTTTCTGTTGTACTTCATTTTATGCATTGCTGAACAGCAGCAGCAACATAATTGGGTAAAAACTTGTTTGTCATCCATCTAACAGGGATCAGTCCATTAAAACTTTAGCCTGAGAAGTGCTCGTTCTATTTATTGCTTATTGCATCACTTTGTATTTTAGTGTCTGTGTATTAATTCTTTTTTTACAAAGGATTTTTGTTGTTTATTTTATTGTTCATTACTTGTTGACTGTGATGTTGCAGTATTGATAGCACTTTCTTTGCAAGAATGGTGACATATCAGACAAATTGTTGATGGGGGTTCATATCATGCATGTTGATTTGCTTTGTCACTCAATACAAGCTGGATTGTATTTGTATTAATGGGATTTTAAAGATCAGTATTTGGTAACTGCAACATGCCTTTTGTGAAACGGGTGATTGAACCACCAAAGATTCGAAAGCGCGACAATCCAGAAGAAGATCCATTTGACTGCCATGATGATGTTAGTACGGTTTGTTGTAAGATATCAGTGAAATCATTTTCAATGAATAAGATTTCAGTGAAATCAAATCAGTGTTAATTTCTCATTGTATGTACCATCGAATGAAATATTGATTAGAGATTTCATCATATACCAGTTATAATTTGTTCGTCAAAATATCATTGTACTTTTGTATCTTGTGATAACAGGAGAGAAGGTTTACAATTAGCTGTACCTTACCTGTGAAATGATATCCAACAGTTGACAATGTTAGATATTGCTGATTCTGGACTAAAATTAGAAACTTAAAAATTGTCCAAACCTGTCCTAACCCTATTATGATGTCACCCACAAAACGCCAAAATCTAAAACCTTCCATTTTTTAAAAATCAAAGCCAGAAGACTTCTGCATCTTTAGAAGGTTTGAACAGCTCTTTAGCTCAATTGACTAGCAAGTTATGGTGGTGCAAAGTGCGAGTATATCGTACACTGACTCCGAACGTGTTGAAAGTGTATATTCATAAACATGATGTAATAAATTCTATGCATTTATTGTATGTATGGAATGTATGTTAAAAATTTGAAAAAAGATTTTCATGTTAGTTATCTTTATGTGCTGTGCAATATGCAGCTTTGAAAATTGCAGTAAGTTGAGGCATAATTCTCTTACTGAATTCGTGGATAAAAAGCTACAGCATTGTAGTTTTTTACTTGTATGAGATGCTGTCTCTAGAATTCATAAAAAATACAGTTGATGGCAAATTTTCAAGATAATTTATTATATTTATTGTTCACATTTGCACAAACTTTTTTATATGCTAGCTTACACAATGATTGCTTTGTGAGTTGTGAACCCAAAAAAACCACTGCAATAACAAATGCCAATCCAAAGAAAATCTCAGGTAGAGAAAAAAATTAACAAAATCTAAGGAACTTACAGCTGAAACCCCATCCACAAAAAGTTATCTTGCTTCCCTGAAAAATTCTGAAAATTTTATGTCAATGTAAGTGGTTTCAGATTTTGTGAGAAGTAGGTTATTGTGCAAATTAGGATGCACTGCACTTAAGGTGTGGGCAGTGCTTGTCAGAATTTTTTGCCTGAATGCTGGGCTATTGTTGAAGTATAGATTTTGCTTGAAAAATATAATAAATATGGCCCAGCAGATAGGGCAATATTATGATCATTACAAATTCAGTTTTTTTAGGTGGTCAACAACTCTCTTGTAAAAGTCTTGAAACAACTGTCTTCTCTAACGTATCATGCACAAGATATATTTCTTGAAATTGAGGAAGGTGCTCTTTCAGTTTTCAGGTGAGTTTTCTTTGTTATGTGTAATTTCCATAGCAGTGGTTTGTTGTACTCCTGCTGTAAGAGAGTGATATGTTGTTTGTTATGATTTTAATTTTGCTGTATGTTGGCTAAGTTATAATTATGAATTTGTTTATTTTTAATGCTAGCAATGATATCTAAACCTCACTTGTTTGCATCATGGCTTTGTTGTGCTTGCTTGTGAATGATTAGCACTTTGGAGTAATGTTTGAAAATACTTTAATTTTTTTACTGTTGAGCAGTGTTTCTCAAACCTTTTTCCAGTAGTGTCACAGACTTCCATGAATCCTCACAACTGAAAAGAAAACTTGTAAACATTTACTATATAACAGTTTAAGTTTATTTGTATAAGTTATTAGATCATTATACTCATTGATGCATGTTAAATGTGCACCAGCAATTGGCCATTTGGTTTTGTATTGTATAACCACATTTGAGTTGATTCTGGACAATAGGATGAGGTTGCATATAAGAAGATTGAAACAAGCATCAAAGTTTACAACTATCCATGCAGTTGCAATGGAGTAAACTGTGGTGTGCATACCATTTAGTGGCTGCAGAGGGTGGTACATGAGCAGGCCTACCTCATGTCTTACTTCACAAATTATATTTCTCATCGCTATTTCGTATGTCACTTTTGTGTCAAGTCTAGTTTTCTAAACTTTTGATCGAATGATATTTGGTTGAATGAATTTGCCCTGAAGAAGGTGCTACACAGTAACAGTACCAGACCCCCCAAGTGGTACGTGATCAGAAAAAGGTTGAGAACCACTGCAATAGAGGATTACTGTTGTACACAATTGGTTTGTAGTGCACTGCTCAAACCAACAAAGATCTGGGTGTTGCAGAGAGAGTGTAAAACCAGCTTAAGTGTACCTGGCCAGGTTGTCGCCTCCACATGGCCAGGTTGTTGCCTCCACATCCAAGAAAACTCTAGGTGCTTTGTAGCAGTTAGCAATATGATATCAAAAGAACCCTACCATTTAAAACACAACCTCTTGCTTTAGCAAAAAATGAAAATAAAATTAAAAATCACTGAGCCTTTTTGTATTGTATCTATCTTGTGTGCCATGTTGTTTAAAGGTTGAAGAAATCAGCTCATAAATGTGATATACTTGGGATTTTTTGAACTTACATTACAGTAATTTTACAGAAGTAATCAAGCAGTGACAATCAAAGTTGTGTGCCACTGTCCTTGTGTAATATTATGTTTGTTGCAAGCTTCTTTTTTCAGAGTGAAGCCTGTCACATAAGGTTTGCATTGTTTTCGAAAGGTCTATAGGGTTTTCAAACGTTTTTGAGCTCTGCTTGTGCAAAAGTTTTTCATGCTAACAAAAACCTATATCAGTGGTTCTCAACCTTTTTTATTCCATGCACCCCTTTGACCGTTATTCACAGATAAAATCCCTCCCTTAGAAATTTAGTTTTTAAAGAACACTTTTACATCAGTACCCTAAGAAGAGAAACTAAACTCTTCACAATTGATAAGCTCTTTGGCCTCTAATTTAAATGCATTTTAAACAAAATCCTAAATACAAAATTCACCCCTTGCAAGTACAAAATTCCTCCCTGGTGGAGAATTCCCCTCAGTTGAGAACCCCAGACGTATTTTGTCATTTTGCGTGTAAGTGTGCAAGTCCCAGCTTGAGAATTCGTGCAAAAAATTTGAGTAATTCACCTGCTTGTTTAATGCATGTCATACAGATGAAAATGTAAGGTTGTAAACCCTATGGTTCACAGTCATGTTTTTTTTGTATTTTGCACCGTTTTTTTATGCCTGCTTTGTGGTGAAAAGTGTGGTTGTGAGCAGCACTTCAACGTTAGGTCTATGTTTATGCATTAAATAAGCAATAGCAAATACTTCGCAACCCAGCACTAGCAGGTGTCACACTTCATTTCGCTAGCATACAAGTGAGAGTGTACTCATCTAACTACCTGGGCAACAAGACATTTCTTAACTTGAAATGGATTTTAAGTGAAAGTGCTGTTTGCAGGAGGTGCACGCAAGCCAGCAGCAGAATACAGAAACTTCATGAAGTTGTTTTGCAACTAAATCCGAAGGAAGTTCAGATTCGTAAGTGAAAACTTTGTATGAGATAAAGAGAGTGCTTCCTGTTTTTTACGTTGATTTACTCAGTTTCACATTTTTAATGCACTTGTGACATTCACATTGAATTCTATCGGCAGTTGAACAGAAACATATAAAATAAATAAGTTCTTCAATGTTGTAAGACATCTTAGTAATAGTCTATTGCCAGTGTGGACGGTTTATTGAAAAAGAACTATTGCTTTTGCTTATTTTAAAAATCGATCGTATACTGCAAGACTATTTAATACCTATGTATCCAGCTAGGAAACAACTTATAGCTTGCTCTGTGACAAGCTGCAATGCTAAGCTTGTTTGCAAATGACTGCAGTAGCAGCTGTTGCCTTAGGATTGGGAAGTGACACTTAAGAATTCTTCAATTTTGCGTGGGAGCTTTGCGTAGAACCGCGCCGAAGAAAATGGTATTAGAATTCTGAAGGAATAAAAAGCACGGGCGTAATTATGTAATTGTGGCACCTTCGGGTTCATAATTTTACCGGCCTAGTCTTGTGTAGGATCTAGATGAGTAGTATGCAATTGGAAACAGGCTTGAAACCGTCTTGATAAACTGAAAACATTTCACTGTACTGAAATGCGGTGGATAAACATAATTAGGAACGGCTGCTGTAGAAATGTTTGGTCTCTTCAATCTGATGTTGTGGCCAATTTTAGGTTACTATTAACCGCCAGTTGACCTTTCATATAACTGCAACTGTCCGTAATTGACGCATCAGTCAAGTCAAACTTGCGTTAACTTGAATCAAATGTTAGAAAATGCGACAAAAGTTCAGGTGTGGTAGGTGCTGTTGCTGCTCGCAATTTTTTCCACGTAACTGTGGCCGTGTTTACTCGATTTGTTATGTCCTGATGTGCGATGTGATTGGTTGAGGTTCTGTTTGAAACCGTTCGTTGATACTAAACGTATTTACGAAAAATGAACTTTTTGTGAAGTGAAGAATCACGTATATCTAATTTCAACACTTATGAAGTAGCGCAGTTGTTGGTTAATCCTGGTAGTGTGTTTTTTAATGAAAAGCAGAAAAAGCTATTGAATGAATTCTGCTGTCCGTGAACTTAGTCGCAGTGTCTCTTCTGCGTGTGGCGTGCCTGTTGCTATGAATGGTTTGTTAGAGCGTGTTACCAGTATACCACATGTGGTTGTTATGTTTTCAAGACAACACCATTGAGGAAGTAATTGTTACTGCAACGATTTCCTCGATTTTTAGCTTGTTGCTAAAATTCATTAATTCTACAATTACCGTGACGTGAACGTCCCTAGTTCCAATGTGTGCATCGTACTTTTGTTAAAATGTCATTGACTTACTGCTCACATTCCATGCTGCTTTCGCGTAGATACCAGTGTCTCTTGTTAAACTGCACTGCCCGCAGTTGTCCGTTCAATTTACTGCACTGCCCGCAGTTGTCCGTTCAATTTCGGACTACTACGTTCCGCGCAGTAGCAGTGATTTTGTTGCATGTCCAAATATAGGTGTTGTGGAGGACTTGGACGCGATCGTTTTCAAAGTGCTCATCACGTGCGATCAAACGCTTCGCTTGCAGTTTTTTCCTGTTGTCTCGTGGCTGGTCTCGATTGCATTGCTTCGATTGGCTTATACTTGACGTCTCGTTTAGGAGCAGTTGTGGCAAGTTTTTCTTTGGTTTATGGTCTTGTTTTCGTGGAAGCGAGGCTGTTTTGGTGGTCCAGTTTTTATGTCATGTATTTTCTCGTATTACAGTTGGAGTCAGTCTAGTTAACATTTGCTCTTCGTAAAAATGCCGATGGAGCTTGTGTTGTGGTCGTTGGACATCCCGGTTTTCTGGTTCGAGTTTCAGCTTCTGACCGGAAAGACTGCAAACCGGCTTTAATCGTTTTTGTGTAACTCATTGTTTATTCACCTACTGGTCCCTATTCTACTGATGGTTCAGGGTTTGCAAATGTTGTCGTACCGATTGTTGGTGAGTTAATCAAAAACGCGGAGCTGCGTTTTCAGTCTCTAAAACGCTTTACACACGTATACATCCTACATAGAAATTCTATTTGAGGTTTTGATCGTTTACACACTGCCTTAAAGCAGACCTCTTTTGATTGTAAATATTGAAAAATATAACCGGCTCAGAAAATCTGTCAACTAACTGGAGCTTAAGTGTGTACGAGTGGATGTTGTGCACGGCGAACAAATCTTTGTTCTCTGAACGACGCTAACTAACAATGTATTGCTAAGCACATTTCTTGGATACAATTTTTCTGACAATTGGAATGTACTGGTAACGCCGTGATGATGCCATTGGCTGAGTAATACCTTTGCGGGATTTTGCTGTGACAGGAAGAGCTGTTCGTTTTCCAGTCTCCAGCTTTTTTGGGTGTTGTGGGTTTGTCCAACCATTGCAAACGCAAGTAATTAAAAGCCACAACTGTCACCTTGTGATTAGTTCTGGAGGGACATGATATACATGTGTGCTTTAATGTCAGCGCCGTTGCGGTCTGTTATCTATTCTACAGTTACAAGCCCCAAATCGGCTACAACACTTTTTGCACAGCAAGGAAAGCTTACCCACCAGGAGTTCCTTTGTCTTATATAATTTTTTAAGTTTATCATATGCGATGTTTCCAAATACCGTTTGACGAGTAACAAGGTTGCTGGGATTTGCTGACATCACGTATCTTTTTTTTCAGACACGTCAATTACGGTGAAAAATTGTCACTTCTCCAAACATTTTTGGCTACAGTTTTGATTTCATTGTATTTAAAGTACTATCATTGCGCATAATTTGAGTCACCGTAAGAAAAAGCTGCAAAACAATTACGATCGTATTAACTAATTGTTGAGGTGGCAACTGGTGCTGGTATGTGCATCATACTTACTGTAGTACAGTTTGTGTTTCCGTAATGTGAAAGTGTTGTACTGTGTGGCTCAGACAGGGAGTTTTGAATCAAAGTGTAGCTTTTAGTCGTTTGGCAAATGGATTCATCGCCTTGAACAGCATGCTTGTTTTCATGGCCTGGGCAAGTTTCTGTGTGTTACTGGAAGCACTGAGCTGTGTCCGTCTCCACCTATTTCGTTACACCGCGTAGACCTGTTCCAGGCAAAAGGCGGAAAATCACGTTCACCTGCTTTCGTAAGCCTTCGCGATGGCGGTGTCTCGGTTTCAGCGCTCAATCAGAAAGTTGTTTATAAACACTTTCGCGTCTGTACGGAATCCTTTGTGCTACGTTTATTTCCTGACTGTCAATAGCTGAGCGGCTGTGCTGCTGCCTTCTTCCGTTCATGTCGCCAAGGATTACATAGTCGTTTGACAAAAGGTGCTTGTCACCTAGTGTGTCATGTTTTCCGCAACCGAGTTTAGAATGAGGTAAATTGAATTATGACGTGATACCGGCCGGATTACCGGTTTGTGTTCAAGGTGACTACTGCACCTTTGCGCAACCTCATTGACTGACGAGGCAAGTACCTGTAGCAAAATTTAGATCACGCTGATTTTTAGTCAAACTTAAGTTAAATTGTCATTCTCTTATAAAATGGTATGGATTGTGAGTTCCACCTTGCAAACGTCCACGAGAGTAAAATTTTGATTTCTGATAACTGGGTTGCAAAAAGCATCTGTTTTGTTTTCTTTTACCGGAAACATCGAATGTAGTGTTTTGACCCCGTCAATTCGCTCTTTCCAACTTTCGCTTTAACATATATTTTGTCATATTCACCACGTGTGCCTCTGCTATTTTGAAGCAACGTCAAGTGTATTCTTAATGGATGTTCAAGCTCGCAATTGGATTAATTTCGAAAATGCGTCTGATCATTTTAATTTAAAGGTTAATAAAGTCAACATTGTGGGAAGCATTCATATCTTTGTGTGTATTCATAACGGGTTCCCGTTAATGTTGAGCACGCGCATGCTATGAACAAAAAAATTGTGGTACTTCTTGCCTTGAACAAAATTTCGTGCGTTCTCTTCCCAACGCAGTGTTTTTTTGGACTTTTGTGAAAGTAAGCTTTTGTAAATTTTGAAGTGGCGCAGACGGGGCTCACGACGTTGAATCATTCCCCTCCTAATAACTCGCTCAGTTGCAAAATCTGGTGTTCATGCACTATAAAAAAACGATAGTAATCCTTATGTAAGGAACTTCCGTTCCATCGTAAAGATAGTCATTTATTTACGCAGTGAATAGGTGCAATGGTTTGGCGGTTCCAATAATAATAATAATAATTGGATATTCCCTGATGTCATTCAGGTTATTTGACTTCAGCCTCCCCCTTACAAAAATTCTGGCTGCGCCCCTTGGTCTTCAACCCAGTGGAATGGTGACATTTCAGAAAGTTCGGGATGAGTGACATATACAGCACTATAGCACGACACGGCAATAACTACTGCAGTACTTGTCATCTGGCAAGCAAAGGTGTTGTAAAGCGTCAATTTCGTCATTTTTTCGTGTGGCGAAGAATGAGCCGAGCAGCGTCGACAGCGGCTTCAAGCAAGCGATTAGTCATCAGTTCCAAGTGCGGCGTCACCACGTCTTGGACGTCTTATCCGTATATGGCGCATTATTTGCCGAAACAACTCAAGCGTGCACGGATTGTTTTTATTTTCATACGACGAGAATAACTAGTCAGAATACGAACAGCTTCTGCCGTAGGTTGCTGACCTATAGTAAATACACGGCTGCCTCTTTGTGCGTGGTTCACCGAGCACTTTGCTGCGCAGAACGCTGTAATTTCGGGTTGCACACCTCAAAAGTAAGTAACTTGTGCTTTGAGAAGCTGTGGAACCCACAATATTCTAGCCAGCTATTTGCAGAAGTTTTATTACCTTCATTTGTTTCATCACCTATTTCCAAATCGTTTTTAACCAACGTGGAAACGGTTTCCTCGGGCTTCACCGATCGCCCCAAACATTTTTTGATTTAGTGAGTCATCCTGCTTCAGTTTTCTGCACTCAAATGTGCCGTTCTGAAGAAGAAATTTTCTTCTTATTAGCTGTTTTGTTGTAGAATGACGTTCATTTATATAAACTGGGTACTTTTTTGAAGCGATACGTCCACACGAAAATATCGTCGAAGTGATATGCTTTAGAATAACTGAGACCATAAAGAAGTTAAAGGAAAAAAGAAAACTATCAGAATGTTACATACAGAAACCTTAATGTGAAAGAACTGTTGTAAGTTTTTTCTGCTTTAAATGCAACTGTTCACGTCTATCGACGTTTCTATCGACATGTTAATGAAGTGGCAAAATTGAATACAAAAATCGAAAAACTGACGATCTGAGCTAAACATGAATTCCAAATTACGTATCAGGAATACTCGATTCCTAAAAAGGTTTTAAAATTTCCATGGTCTCTCATGACTGATGCAAATGTTATTTAGAAGGGCGTTTGTCAAATGACCCTGCGGGTCGCGTGCAGCCGTGTTCATTAAGCTTAATCAAAATATTGATTTACTTATTGGTTTGCGCGGCAGCTTCACGTTTCGTGTATTGCGCGAGTACGAAACACGTGCAGATGACCTTGGTAACCTTCGAGTTGCGGTAAACATGCGTTAAGTTGTCAATGCATGCGCCACACTTGATCATTTTCTCAAGTCGTAAGTTATCGATTAGTTAGAGGTTGTTTGGAAAATTTTCTCATTCTCCCTTAATCAGTCATTTGGTCCGATTGTTTTCGCTCATAGTCTCGGCCTATATGTGGACCACCGTAAAGCTGGGTGTTGTTGGTGTTTATGTTGTGTCAAGGACAGGGTTGAGGAACATCATGATTTTTTGAAAAAATCAAAAAACTCGTTTTTTTATTGAAATCGGATTTTTAAAAATTTAAATCATATTTTTTTAACTTTTATGATTTTTTGATTGAATATGTAGGGGGTGGCCACCTAACACTTGTACTTCTTAATTTTACATAATTTGTTTCAATATAACTTTGTTGTGCGTGGTTTCTTCAAGTACAGCGACTAAAAAAAGCTGAACTTTCATTTAAATTTTCGTTGCGCTTATGAAATATCCCTTAAGGCAAATCAGTTCCTACCACCAGTACCACTATACAAAACGAAATATTTATTGAAATGATAATACTCAGACCATCAGTTTACCAAATTCATGGACACTTAATGGCATGTTGCCATGCTACAAAGCTTTTAGTTATAAATGCAAGCTTGCCAGCTTTTTTGGTGCTAAGTCGATTGTTAAAATCAATTATTATAATTTGTAGTGCAGCTTTCGCAAGCACAGCTTCTGCAAAAGTATGACTTACATGTACGAAACAGTATAATATATCTGTTCTGATGAATCCAAAATATGTTCTAAAACTTAATGTATGTCAACAGCATGGGATTTAGATGCAACTTTTACTTTATGCCTGGGCTTTTTTTCACTGAAACATTTCAGTTATTTTTTTCGCTGAGACATTTTGGTCACTGAGACATTTCAGTCATTTGTCCCATAGTAGTATTAAAACTTGATAACAGTATTCACTAGTCTATATTTTTTATATATTTTGACTGAATTGACTTAATTTTTTTCGGTTATTTTAAAAATTTGACCTATGACTGAAAAACGACCGAAAAAAACTAGTTTTGTGCCACTGGACACGTTCTAACTTGTGGCATTCTAACAGTTCTGACTTCTGAGTCTGCAAGAGTTTGCGATTTCACTCCACATGCCATTTCTGCAGTTAGTTGACAAAGAATGTATGACATCACAGAAGCTATGATTGATAAAACTTTAATTGCTTTTAACTTGTATTGTCATAATAACTCTCTGCCTTCTATACTGATATAAGTGAAAAACTATTAGAATGCTAATTAAGTGTGTCATAGAAATCACACAAGGCTTCAAAACTGCGTATGAATTTTTATTTTTGTTAGTTGGTTTAAATCAAAATTTAAATCACTGATTTAAATTAAATCAAATGATTTAAATCAGTCAACCCTGGTCAACGAACGTGGGATAAACAGCGGAAGCACAATGAAGCATGGGAACAATTTAATCTGCACATTTTTACAAAAGCATTTGCGATAAGTGATTTGTAAGCATGGCTAAGATCTTAAGTACGAAAAAAGCACCGTTCTGCAAATTTTACTGCATGTTGTATTTTTCATATCTGCTTGACTAGAAAAAATTCACCTAAATTTCAAAGTTTTCCTTATTCTTTATGTTAACTTCAACTTTCGTTTTGCCACCTCATGTGCCCTATGCGAATGGCGGTAAGAGTAACAACGTGCTACAAAAATATGAGAACCTTGATAATGAAAAATATCCTGTCGGACATAAATGTAATAGCGTGATGTTAAGAAAGTATATCGCTCTCAGAATATATTCGTTGTTTCCGTGAATAATGTCTTAAATATTTTTGGCGGTACTTGTTTTGGTGTCTGTGCGCAAAGTGACAATGTGCTTCAATACCTTTTGCGCCTCCACATTAATGCAAGCACGTATTAGTTGAATGCTGGACGAGTATTTATGTGGTTCTAGCACAACCCTCGTTTTGCAACATATTTTTCAAAAGTATGTCTAGAAATTCTGTTATCGACAACATTTTACCCGATTGAGGTTATCGAGTAAGATTTTACCCGATTGAGGTTATCGAGTAAGATTTTACCCGATTGAGGTTATCGAGTAACATTTTACCCGATTGAGGTTAGAATACATACACTGAAATTGTTTTCTATTGCGCAAGACCGCTTGAAACAGTCGTTGCTCAGCAACAATTTCACAGACATGGTTTATGCCGGATACTAGGATTGGTAAAAGAAAGTACGATAAATAGCTATAACAGTTACATAAAACAAATCTCTTCTCGCTATGGCCCTAAAATATTATTACTACCGTCTACCAGTACGTTTTCTTGGATAAGGTGAAACGTTTTAGTTTTGTAGTGAAAAGTTCAGAAGAATAATGGGTAGAAATCAGTAAGTTTAAAAAGGCTCTGGCGAAAAATTATTTTAACATTATAATAAAGTCGCTTATGTGGGAATATATTGCGACGAGTTGTGACATTAAAGCCACCGTTGTTGCGCGAACGCATCACAACTTTTTATAATCCGCGGCGTTCCATCCAAAATGCTGCCGTAAAATATGGTTTCATGAAACGAGATGAAGTGTTTCTTCATGACTTCCCTCACACTGTTAGGACATTTTGAAAGTTGAAGTGCTCCTCGATATGCTTTCGTGATGTTGATTCCGTAAGTAACAACAAAACCTTGAAACGAAAAGTCTAATGCGTTTGAACGTGTTGGCAAATTTTCTGTTTGATATATTTCGATTCGATTGCAGTTCATGACCGAAGCGTAAAGGAAGTGTACCCTCACTCTTGCGCGGTTTGTGGCAATCTGAAATTATTTCTCTCTGAATTTTAAGAAAACTAAATGTGCGTTTTCTGTTTGAAGATGCAAGTGATTAAATTGTGGCAATCTGAAATTATTTCTCTCTGAATTTTAAGAAAACTAAATGTGCGTTTTCTGTTTGAAGATGCAAGTGATTAAATTGTTGGTAATGGTCGGTCACCATGTCTCACGTGTTCTGTATATCTGTGGATTGGATCGATCCCATCGCTATAGTGTCTGGTTTTAAGTCGAAAAACTTGAGATTTGATCGTCGACTTCAAGGGCTTAGCGGTCACGTTGACTGCATGGGGTTAACAGCGGTAATCTCAACTGTCACGACGCGACATAGTGTTCGCTGCGCCTATATTTCAGCCAAAACCACGGACACAAAAGCGTTTTGCGTGGATTCCAAAACGTTGCCTCTAAACATGTTCACAACTTGCAAAAACATTTAGCAAAATATTTTTTGCGAATCGTTTTCCTATCATTGAACGCCTCTTCAACTTCACCAGCTTGTGTTCAACGGCCTGCTCTGTTTTTTTCACTGTTACTGCATTCAAGGAAACAAGTTGACGAATTGTCACGCTTTCGTCGCCAACAACGACAGTGTACTCTTCTTGTTTCCTGTACAAATATAATCGCTGATCAGACAACCTGACCAACCTCACTGTGTGTTCATTACAAATACGTATAAGATCTCTTCCTCTCTGGCTAAGACCAACTTACTTAACTGTGCTTCTTAACCAATTTGTCTGGAACAGACGATTGAAAGACCAAATTTGGTTGACGCCGACTCAGTGACCCCTGTTTGCCCTTGACTTTCGATAAAGCGATAACGTGAACACAATAGTCGTTTTTTTCACTTTGCTTGGAACAGTCTATCCGTGAAATCTTTCCTGCGTACCTTCACTTCTGTTGTAGGCGTGACTTTATTTCCGCTTTCTTTGCAGTCACTGCTTACTTACATCTTAATGACGGGAGTAACAGCAATATTTTTTAACGTTAATTTGCAGAGCGTCAGTTACTGTAACTCTAAATGAATCAATAGTGTGACAGGTTAACTAAGTACACGATGTCACTGCCTGACTTCGTGGCGTCGAAATTGCATCCACGAGGTATTAACAGTCGTGCCATTGTGCCCGACAGGTAGTCCTGAAAACATTAATCTTGAGACACTACAGGAAGCTGACTTAAGCTTAGGGTTACGGTGAGTGTCTCGCACGACTGCGTTTGTAATATTTTGCGATTCCAAGATGAGTATCATGAAAAATATTCGCGTCCTGAACTCAATGTCAGAAATCCCATTCTTATATCGTTAAAACAACAGGCTCTCTGTACTTCCGACTTGCTAGCTGTTCATTAAGTATGTTAGTCTGAAAGTGTTTTTCAAGGACAAATAGAATTTATCGACTGCGTAACGTTTAGTCTCCGTAGAATAATTTTTTCTATGTTTCTTTTTCATTTTATTTAAAATAGGACAAAGACTAGTTGCACAACACATCGAAAGCATTGCTTCATGTACTGTATGTCACTGTCATCTTTGTCGCAAAATGGTGTGAGAAGTTGTTTTTTTGTTTGGGATCATTCTTAGATTGGCTATTGATGGGACGATACTGTGACGCTATTTCAATGCCACGATCGTCTGCCACTGTAAAAGTCGTGAACATTGACAAGCTTCGTGTTTCCGTGGCTTAATCATCAATGTCTGAGGTTCGTTCAATTTTTCAAATTACGACTTCGGTGACGGAGGTGGTTGCTGACGTCAAGCAAATATTCGCTTACTGGAACAATATATCTGCGACTCCCCGAGTGTCGGCAACAAAAACTTGCTGATGTTTTCAGGACACCACCTTTTTTANGAAAAAGTGCGAATGTAAGTGATTTTGCCATCAAGTTTTGTTTGTCACACAGACCAGTCGTGTGTGTCGCGTATACTAATATTGTCGAAGGCTTGCCGGTCTTCAGCATCTTTTGGGGTTATGTGCTGTTTAATGCGAGATAAAATTGCTTCGTTGGGGAGGCTCTTGCTCCACGCTTCTATTGCTTGTGCAATAAGCTCGATACACGTATACATTTCGCGTTTTCTGCACACCGTGTTTTATTTGAGGTTTGCTGTTTCATCAGATCATATTGTTCTTCAGTCGAGGCAGGTGTCTGGTGGTGAAAGCAAGAATCAGGAGTTGCTTTGAAAGTAGCATATGTCGTAACTGTAATAGCAAGAAAAGAATGACAGGTGTGTTCTGCTGTCAAGAAATAGCAGTCAGCTTTCCACCATTACATTTTTTAACTGCGGGTCTGCTGTACTTCATGGTTTGCCACGAAAAGGGACTTCACAGTCTATTCGCGGGCGACAAAGTCTCGTCGTCTTCTGCTGAATTTCTTGACTGTGTGATGGCGTCGCTCAGCTGTAGCTTACCGTTGACCGCAATTTCGACGGTGACGTTTAGTTCAGAAAGCAAGTACGTTGAGTTTGCTTGGACGATCCGTTAAACTTTTGATATTCTGTAATCTCGCTCACCGATTCCACGGTGTTGTTCCCACCAAACGCGCAAGAAATTCCTACAAGTGTACTCGTGGCTTGTATTTGCTGATTCTGACACCGCTGCCTTGCACCTTTGAGTACACTTGATGCGACGGCTCCAGCAACCTCGGGAAGTTTTGTGTTCAGGTCTTGAAAGCGTTACGCAGTAGTTCAAAAGTGTGTTGGTGCAGGAAACAAGGCTATGACTAAGCGGAATTTACACATCACTCTCATCAAGTGTCATTTCGGCCGTTACAATTCGCAAAACACCGCTTGGTGCCTGATTCATTCATTTCAATGATAGACACGCTCGCACAATAATCGTAATGCCATGCGAATTGCTGCCAGGCAATTGAAAGTAATCGAAACATACTTTATATGATCGCGCGGTTGTTGTTATGAGCGAGTTCACAGTATCGGGAAAGCGAACTCGTGGCTACGTTCACGTAATGATTTTGGCCAGCTGTACCATACGTCTGCATTGCTTATGATGGGGACAAATGTTGGGACGATTGGTTGTCTCGTCTCTGGGAGCCCCAACGTGTTTTAAACCACAACGCGGTCGTACACATTGAATCCAAATCATGCGGTTTTTCACGACTGATTTGGGTTCTGTGAAAAAAATCTGTTAAACGGCCACAGCGCAAACTGAAAATGGGCTTCTCCAACATTTTTCTCCAACACTCGATGTGTACGCTAATGCTTGATCGCAACCCGACCTGCCTCGCACTGATCCGCTGGCACCTTACTTATTTCTGTATAAATGCAAGAAAAATGTGTCCACATGAAAATTTTTTAGCGAAATCAACCTTTCATCTAACGAAAGTGAACAGGTTCTTCACAAAAACTGACATTTGAAGTCAAGGTAACGTTGCTTAAATTCTTGTAAAATCGGGCGTTATGATTTAAATCCGTTTTGGTATTTATTTTTAGCAACCTGACTGTTGCCACACGAAGAATGGTTGTGCAGATCTTAACGTTTTATAACGAATGCCATCAAATGAATAACGCTGGCGAGCTTGAATTCGTACGTGTTGTTTTTGCAAAATACTGCAGAATAGGCACGAATAGCACTTTCTGGACTGACGCCAATCGGTTAAAGCTCACAAGCACTAATCCAGTTCAAACGATTCCCTTATGCTTTTTTGCAACTTCCTAGTTGCCAACCACCGAACGCGTGCTGATAGAGGTTACCGCAGACAAAGAAGCCATTGCATACATCGTGTTCTGTACGGTATACAGCAAGACAAACTGCACCTATTTTTCACTTCACTGTATCTTTTTTAGCATTTGCGACTGCAGCTTTTACTTCATCTGTAATGCTGTTGAGACAGTGATCGTACTCATGCACTGGTGCAAATGCATTGGGAACTCTGTTACGAGTGCTACGGTGAGAGACTCAAAGTGCCTTGGATTTTAATGGATAGAAGTAACATCTTTACTGAAAGCTACACTCAGTGGCATTGTGTTATTGTACTTGCGAACTAGTGTCTTTACGATGACAAATGTTACGGTTAGGGAGCAAGGAACCTTGTGTTTTGGGGGATTTCGAAAATGCTATGCCGTAACTCTGGCAACAAAGTGTAAAGTATCAGCGATGAACTTTCTCGCTGTATAAACCGTATTGAGAAGCTTACACACCTTTGTCAAACTTAATGGGATGCGAACTGCACGCTCCATTAACGTTACCCGAAAGCAATTTAAGCGTGGACTTGAACGTTAACTGTGGGATTGCGTGAGAATCATTTGCCACCGAAACAGCAGAGGTGGAATCGTTCTCCATAACATTTCTCCATCTTTTAGAGGCGTGATTAGTCGAGTTCACTTTGCCCGAATAAGTGAGCGTGCCCTTGTTTCCCGTAGTAGAAGTATGTCTCGAAGCTGAAAGTAATGAAATCTTCCGCTGCACTGCCATGCTGAAAAGACCATGACCGTCAAGAGTGTGATATTGAATACGAACAGGTTCTGATCACTTTGTTTTGTTTTTCATGTGTATTCCATTTGAATCAAAACTTAAAATTGAACTGTGATAGTCGTAACGAAAGATCCCCCATTCGTTGGTGACCTCGACCAAACGGCACTATCGATCATTATACGATATCGTGAAAAGGAGTTGAAACTGTTTTTACACTACTCACGAAACAAACACTGCAATACTTTCAGGAACTTGTAATCTTGCATTTTTTCTTGTTCAAACACCGTTATAATTTTGACACCAATGCTGACGAGAACAATTTCGTTTGAAAAGAGATTTCGTTTGAAAACAATTTCGTTTGAAAAGAGACATTGCATATGTTGCTCATTAAATACACAGTATCACTGGTTTCCATATCCTAGCTTACATCGTGGCCACATTTGTGCCTATTTGAATACACATTCGAGACAGCAACAGAATTCTTGTTCTTTCTTTTCTTGTTCAACAAAATTCTTGTTCAATCTGTTCTTTTTGTTGCCGATTTCATTTAATTGATAATGTCATATTCACGTAACTACGCATTCAAACTCATGAATTTTTAATATCTTTGAAATACGATGCGCATTGGGTCACACCTCTGGCCACTTCAACCATCTCAGCTTGCTGAGATCCAAATATCATGCTGTGAATGTTTTACGCAGTTTTAGACAAATAAGGAAAAACTTATCCAAATGCTGTGACATCTGTATCTCGTTTTTCCAAAAGTTTTTAAGCGTGTGCTCTGTTTGTCTACACTATAGTGTCTTTTTGACGATTCGAACGGAAATAGCAGTCCGATTTTATAATATTTGTTACTTATGAATAATTTTGTGACAACGTTGGTTACTACCTGTATTTGTAATAGCTCGTGAGAATTAATGCTTACTCCTACCAGCGACCCAAAATCTGGTGAATGAAAACTTACTACATCGATGCATACTTGCTTATTCCCTATGCATGCTTTATGTGAATTAGAAACAATGCTTTTCGTTTTGTATTTTGAAATCGCACCAGAAAGTTTGTGTTTTTTCGTGAAAATTTGCAGACAATAGACCTGAATTGAGCCCTGTTTCTTAGTGTTATTCGTTCACGGCTCTGACTGCATGTTGATCACGTAAGGAGATGTTTTTTCAGTAAGCGGGTTCATTTCTTGTGCACCCTTCTGAGTTCGTGCATTGGTAAAGGCGATTTGGAAAAGAAATCCATATCTCTGAAGAAAACCTCGTAGCGGGCTTCGTTCAAGACACGTGTTTTAATTTTTTACAACACTGACTTGGAGGTTGTAGACAGTCAGACAGTTCCTGTTATTTTACATGGCCAACGAAAGGATCCGGTGGTCATCAGGTCAGCTGACCATGTGTGGAAACGATAAAGTCATTACGTATCAGATCTTTTCGTTGTAGCGTTGAATTTGACTGACGATAGGTGTTGAGTTGGGACCAAACAGTCATCGACATCAGGGTCAGGACCAATTCTGGTCAATTTTTTTTAATGCCTTCGCCCTTTTTTGAATCAGGAAGTCCCGAACGAGACCGAGAGTAGCTAAAACTGATATCGATAACTCCAATCACTGGTTAAAGTAAAAGCATTTTAAGAAAAACTCTATGCCTCCTCTAAATCCTTTCAGTTGACTCAGGAATTGCTTAAATTTCAGACAAACATTGCTCGTGCCCATTGCCGACATCTTCCGTTTCCTTTTGGCTTTTTCAGCTGTTGCTCTTTGGCGACATCTAAGTGTTTCACCACCTTGTTGCATTCTGTGTTCATATTTTTTCAAATCCTACGACTTTCCGCCACTCCGCGCCATTCAACTGTTTTCGTTTTGTGTAAATATTCTTTTTGCTATTTGCAGTTGGGTTAAAGCAGGGGTGGGCAATTATTTTTGCTTGGGGGCCAATTTGAGAAGGTCGCGTTTAGCGGAGGGCCGTACCTTCTTATGCGAGCAGAAGCAAGTCTCGATTTATAGCCTCAGCAGTCAGCATTAATATTTAGTATGGGAAGTTGGAGGAAATTTCAGATTTGAAAATTTTCCTGAATGCTTCTGCGGGCTACTGAAAACGCTGTGGCTGACCACATTTGGCCCTCCGGCCGCTATTTGCCCACCCCTGGCTTAAAGCTTTGCTTCATATACTGCATTAATACGCCAAGTGCAGTGCAAAGTACAGTAGTTTGATAAAAAATACGTGATGCGGTTGTTTTCAGGCAATTTGCGTAATAGAACATAAAAGGGTTCTTGATAACGAGGTTTGCACGTCGTACTTCATCAGCGATTTCCATTCGTCAATAGATTTTGTGTGTTCGCTGCAGGCAAATGTATGATTGCTTTTATACATACCCGTAATACGCTTCACAGCGTTCGTGGCGCTCCTGTTCAGACAGAGTTGTCGGGCCAAGCACGCGTTATTTCAAAGGAGCTATTCCAAATTTATTCTCCATTACAGCTTTTTCATGGAAAATGTGCATAATGGTCTTGTAGCTATCCTTCAAAACACTATCTTGCTTGACATGTTTGTGGTGTTTCAGGAATTGTATTTTTGTGCGTTCGTACCAGTGTATAAGTTTCAGTTGTGGCAATTGAGTTCACAATTTTGCGTGATTCGGCAAATCAAACATTTAACCGAAGTTTGGCAGCAAATTTTGCACTCTCAGTCGGTCTCCCGCCTGGAGTGCAAGCACACACTAATTGGAGCATCCGGTCTTTCTTTTAAAGTCAGCGAGAGCCGCGACAATTAACGAACAGCAGGGTTCCCACGCGGTGTTGAAAGTATTGAAAAAGCATGGAATTCAAAATCGATTTTCAAGACCTTGAAAAAGTATTGAAATCAGCCAAAATATGCATTAGGTGTTTAAAAAGTATGAAAATTCTGAAGTATCTTTTACTGAAGGCAAAGCACTTCATTATTTATGCAGTGTTATGCAACGTGCAAAATTCAATTTCATGATTAAGAATTTCAAATAATGAAGAGAAGTAATCGTATTGATTTTTCAAATTTAGTATTGAAAAGGTATTGAAAAAGTATGTAAAATGATTTTTAAATTTGTGGGAACCCTGGAACAAACCAAAGCTGTTGAACAGAACAAAAGGTAATTTCGTGCTTGAAGCAAATTTGTTTCAGCTAAGGCGCCGAAAATCATTACAGTGCTTCAACATCTTTCGTAAAATGTTTTCATCAGACTACCATCCAACTTACTGAGATGTGCTTTCAGAAAGGTGAACAATTGCGTATGGTAGTGAGGATGTTATTGTGTCATTGAATTTATTAGAACGCTGCTTTTTCTAATTGTTGGTCAGAACGGCACCTTCCTGCCACAACATAGGCACGGCATGTTGACAAAAGAATTACTTGTCCACGCGGTCGACTTTTGCGCCAGGAATTAGAACTTGAGGGCACGAATGAGTGTCGTACTGTTTGAGGAACAATCACGCAGAAGAGTACTTATTAGCTATGTTAATAGGCGATGAAATCGATGTTTTCTCGCCGCTAGCAATCTGTTTGCCCCATATTAATTATTCACAAGTGCACAGTGTGAAATCGCTTAACTGCTCGGACAGTTTGCGATGCTTTTTACCCGAGTTTATTCTAGTCCGCAGTTTTGGGTTGCGAGTTTATTCTAGTACGCAGTTTTGGGTTGCAGGTGTCAGTCACGTAACACGATCGAGCTTAATGGGGAAAGTTAGTGTGCTTAATTATGTCTAATATGGTTTGGTTGGCCATACCACTATCACGAGCTTTTGACAGATGCGTAGCAACAGGATGACAAAACTGCAAATTATGTTCTAGGTAAAGTGACCTTAACGTTTCCAGATTCGATCTGTTTAGAACTACGCAAGGCGTTAATTGTGCTTCAACGCAGCTGATTTGACGTCTCGCAGTCTCGTAACTCGCGCTGTTTCGAATCGTTCGCAGCAATGATGTGAACAATGACCCGAAACAAATTCTATGTCACAGTTGCCTGCTTGCACATAAGCGTGTTGCTCATCGAGACGAGCGGATAGCNCTGTGGTGAGGCGTAAGCACTCGCAGGCAGANCAATCGGTTGGACGTGAAGACGACCGCCTATCAGTCTATGTCTATGNGACCAGGGCTCGGCGTGTCTTTCCACTGCGTGATTACTTTTTTGTGCGCAGCTTAACTGCGAAGATTTTCAATGCAGACGTTCTAGAGGGCGTCTCTGTATGAAATCGGAATTTTTCGTGTATGTTAAATTTCTTGATAGCTCGTGACTCGTGCGTTGTTCAACTGATGAGAAAAGCGATTTCGCGTGAACTTGAGCTGCGATGCATTGGGTGTTGGCTTGCTTCCTCATTTTTCGTTTACCTGTTTGATAACATTTCTTTCGGTCGCATTCTGCGTTAAGATAAATAAATGGCTTGCGAAATTGCTGTTATTAATGCCAGGCAGTATAATTTCCTCGATCGTCATGAGTAAGATTTTTCTGGTCATTTGCAACTGATTAACATTGCATTGAAGATGTCGTTATCGACATCTGTTCGTTGCAACTAGATCAAGCTAGTTCCTGATTTTTGAGCCAACCAGAGATAGTTCGTGTCTGTGTGATCCGTTAAAAAATTTGTTTGGAGATGGGCGCACTATCGCTTCTGGCAAATGTGTGGCGTTAGAGCGCTGGAAGACTGCTTTGAGTTATCTGCTATGCAGATTTGACTATTCGCAAGCGGCTTGCCTTTGACGAACGTTGACCGTCTGTGACATTATTTATTTATTTCCATCGTCGACGAGTTGCTGCAAAACGCAAAAGCAGCGTGAATATGCTTGCATAGCCAACAGCTGAAGTGCGCGGGTTAAAAGGACGTTTTGAGCTTATAATAATACGAATTTTTAGGATTGATATGCATGAATGTCGCTCTCTCGCTGTTAATGCCTAGTGACAAGTTTGCTTGGTCATTGTTACGCCAGCATTTCAAGCAAGGTTGAATTTAAAAGCCGAGCAAGTCAGTTGTTCATGCAGTGGTATTTGCAAGGCCCAAATATGTTCTTGAAATTTTCAAGTGAAGATTAGGTAATAGCTAGTTATGAGAGTGTGACATCTATCTAAGTTTGGTCATTTATACAGCATGCTGCAAAAGAAAGGGGATATTTAGTTTCTGGCCGACGTAGCACAGTGTTTGGCGATTGCTTGTCATTGTAGGATTGTGCAGGTTGTGCTGATGGATGACTGCGACGCGGGATCGACCATAGTCATGTGAACAATAAGTAATACGAATTAAAATTGTATGTAACCTGCATCAAATGTGGATGGGATGGCAACAGTTCAGTAGTAGCGTGTCCGCCTTTCAGTCTTATTGCTGGTTGTTCTATCCATGGTCGCTGAGTGAATCGCTTCAACGCTGCATGAGCCAAGAGCTTTAACCTCAACCACACCACCAAGAAGGGAACTTCANGTTTTGACCTGTCGCCACTTGCCATCATCCAAATCATAATAAAACATGGATATCGTTTTTCTGTTTTAATAAAAATCAGCCTTAACCAGATCACATTTGTATTGACTAACCGTTCAAGTAGAGCTTTACCTCTGCATATGCAGAAGTCCGTCCTGCACCTGCATATAAAACTTTACCCCCTCCCCCGCAGATTTCTATGTGGATCTGGATATTAGTCATCGTGTGCGCAGAGGAGCATGCGTTTTCTGCAACTCCATGCTGTCTTGTGCCACTTGCTCTTCAAGTTTTCGCATCTAATATCCGCTCGTTAACAGACTAACACGGGCTCATCTTTTATTTTTTGAAGTACCACCACCAGATCGCAGTGCAATGTTCCTGACAGACATCACATGTCAGATGTTGCACAACTCCCGCAGAAATATTCTCTCACCCTGGACAATTCCAAAACTCGCGTGCGTCCTCAACCTGAACCTGTTTTGTTTTCGCTGAAACATTTCGGTCGTTTATCTCACAGTTGCATTAAAACTCACCAAAACACTGTTTTTTAGCCTGTATTTCCAAACGTTCTGACCGAAATGACTTAATTTTTTTTCGGTCATTTCAAAAACGTTTCGGTCTATGACCGAAAAAAAACAGACCTGAACTCTTTGCCGATCTATTCTTACGCCAACATTTTACCGCTACGGCGTATTGTGGCTTATGAATCTTTGCAAAGGTAAATCTAGGAATAATTTCTATGCCACGGAACAGAAAAGGTAACCACCTACTTTTTCCGTGTTGTCAGTTTCAAAGATTACAGCGCAAAGAGCTCGCGTAAGTTGATCCTGCAACATGCGTCCAAATTCAGTTAACGGTTGGCACTACCTTTGATTTCTGTTGCATGTCTTAAGGGTAAGTTTAATTGGAACTGCTTGGCCGCTTCCTCTGTTTGTGATCAACCCGTATTGCGTTCCGTGATATAACGCACTTATCATCTTAAATTTCTGTGATCATCCAGACATCGTGGAAACCCAAATCGTGGCTGTTATGACAGATCAGGTGCCTTCAGGTTACTCTTTAACTTTGTTACGTTTTCCTTACAATGTGAGTCTACTGTCTTCACTTTCCTTGACCACGTTATTAACTTTTCTCTGTCGTGTTCCACTATCCTAAGCTGTGGCCAAAACTCTTCTGCAAGCACAAGTTACGCCTATATGCCATAGATGTTTTGTCATTTCCACTATGACCCTTGATCATGATCAGCAGTTATCTTCCACCCATCGTACTAACCCGGAGAAGGCTCTTAAACTATATGTATACGACAACAAACAAACTTTAGCCTTGCGGCAAGCTTCTGAGGGATCTGCCTGCTTTCATTCTTCTGTGACGATCAAAACTAGCAAGCGTATCTATTTTTCATAGTTAAAGGCCACAAAGATGGCGGCAAGTAAATCAGTCACACTTTTTTGACGGGGAAACTAGTTTCGCGTTTTTAAATGCACCATCAGTCCGGTAAATGTAAGATAAATCTTACAGGCGAAATGTTGGCACTTGGAAACAAGTAAAGAAAAATACACGATCTGTGGCTAGTTACAACGACAGTACTAAAAATTTGTGAAGCTGAAAGGCTGACCTTCCCTGAGCCTGAAACCATATATGTATACGGCTGCCCAATTCAGTTCTGTTGCTTGGCAGCGTGTAGCTTGGTATATTGGTGGTTCCAGTTGTGTATGCTCGCACCCGAAAATAGGGGCCGAGATCATAACAACGAGGTTCAGAATTTGCCACAGAAATCCATGCGAAACGTCACTGTATTTAAGATCCGGCTTACCATTAGTCAAGTGCAGATAACGTGAGTATCAAATTACTCTCAAATTTCGCAGAGTGCTAGGACCGAAGTAGTCGGTTACCACTGCGTTACATGCAGGATGGCCGGGTTTTATGTTTAGTTTGTTTATGTAGTGTTTACTGATGATAATTATCAGGTGCTTTGACAACAATCAAATATCAGCAAGGATATATCGGTTCAATCCTGCACCGGCGGTGCTGCTGTTTCGACTTCCTTTAGTTTGCAGTTTGCAAGCGCTTTTCCAAATATGCTGTTTGCTGCAACCGGCTGCCGCCGGCAATAGACGGAGGCAACTATCACTCGGATAAGATGCTTGTTCTGAGTCGACCTGGTGACCTACTTATCATCCATGTTGTCAAATCAAAAGGTTTGCAAATCGTAGAAAGTGACCAAAATTGCTCCTCTTCAAATCGTGCCTTTGCAAGCTATATATTTAATAAAATGAAATAACTGGCGTTTAACAGACAATCAAAAATGTAATAGAATACCTATCTTCAAGTTAGTTGCTTTGCAGCTTGCTGAAGAAAATGTTTTCTCCATGTTATAACTAGGGCAACCTAAAAGTCAGTGAAGTCAAAATTTTTCTGCCTTTTTTAAAGCTTATGAAACGTCCACAAAGCAAATTTCACGCTCATACCATGAGGGAATCCCAAGTTATTAGGTCAAAAAAAGTCAAAATTTATTGTTAGGTCAAAATTAATAATTGGTTCAAACTTTTGTTGCAACACGGATTTTTCTCTTTATCGATATTTTATTGAAACTACAACCACAGATTTTGATATTCTTTTGCACGTTTGCATGTAATTCTGTAGTAATAATGAGTTTGTTACGATTTGTGACGTAACAATGTTGTTTTGCACACTACTGGACGATTGAATATTATGTAGGATAGACGTGATAAGGCAAGAAAGGTGGTCTTACAGCACTTGGTTTGGTAAATGCTCAATCCATTATGCATGTAGTGTTTTAACTTTATGATGTTCTCACGTTTGACTCTACTATAGTTTTTAATGTACTTCTGGCCATATCATCCCAACAACCGATTTTTTTTTATTTCAAAGCATTGAGTGCATGAATATGCTTCTGGGTTAACCTCAACACCTAACCCTGAATTATTTTGTAATTGCAGATGCAGAAAATGTATAGGTCAAAAATAAAGTCAAAATTTTAAATTATAAAGTCAAAACTTTAAGCTTTTAGGTCAAAAAATTGGTTGCCCTATAACGTATTGTAAAACGAAGGCATTAATTGCACGTTTGCCTTCTCAAAAATTCTCTGGCTGTCTTCTCATTCGTGCCTGCTCGAACTATCAGCCACTCCGCTACCACATTGAAATCATTATTGCAAGATAGATGGTCTTGCTAATAGCAACGTACATTCAAGAATGCAAAATCCAAATTCTGTATGTAGCTCTATGCTAGACTTAGTGCAGAAATCAGCGTAGTACGAACAAGAGCCAATGGAAATAGTTTTTCACTCGAACGCAAAATAGCAGTTACGTTTTGACTGACGCAACTTTTAACTTTTTGTTTCAAAAATCAATCTTAATTNAAGATTATGCATCGTCTTATCAACCTGCACCATTTGTTTGAGTGTCCGGTGCCACGAATTGGAAAGACTTATTGCGGGATGTTCTGCTGCAAACTTGGTGTCTATTATTTGGAAACCAGGCCTAATGTGTGAACTTTTCTCTACGTCTCGGTCAGTGGTGCTCAAACTTTTTGGCTCGTGGGCCACATTTGTCTTTCAGACACCCTTCGCAGGCCACAAGAACTAATATCTCAATAAAAATTCTCTAAAAAATTATCTTAAATGATTAAAGTGTTAAGTTTTCTTTCCAATGAAAATTGCTTCGCTGGCCCCTCCAGAGGGCCTTGCGGGTCACGGTTTGAGCACCACTGGTCTAGGTTGAGTTTCACCGGGAGAAATCACTGAATATCGACTGATAGAGGTTTTTAAAATGTCAGTTGATAATGGCTGTAAATTTTAATGGCTTTGAAATATCAGTTGATAATAAAAGCTTAAAATTTTAAGCTTTGAAAATTTGCGCGATTCGTGTTCATCGAATGTAGAAAGTATTTGTTAAAACGGAAAGATATAGCTCACCATCAAGTCCGAAACGTCTTGATAATGATTTATTAATGACTTATCTTTCAGTGGTGCAACTCAAAGGCGCGCTCGCTCGTGATGGCATACCGAAAGGTTGACTTTGCCATCGCGATTAACTTCCAGTTGCAGTTGCTGCTCTGCCCTAATATTTTTTGAACGTCTATCTGAGTTTTTTCTCTCTTGTCAAACATTTGTATTGTGAGCGAAGCTAACTTACAGAAAAGGGTAGAAGTGGCATGCGATTTCGAGGTTCATTGTTGTAAATAAATTACAGCGTGCTGCACGTTATCAATAACCTATAGCTTCTCTATGTTGTAATTAGATCTTTTGTTTGCCTTTCGTCGAGTGGGCAGTCACGAAGATAAGCGCCGAAATACTGTAACATTTGATTTTTTGTGAGTAGGTTTAAAAACTGTATTTATTTAAGCAATTTTAATCTGCTAAATTCCGTTGTACGGACGCTCTTACGGGTTTCGTCGTTGTGGCTGGCTGTCTTCTTGATGTGCTCCGTTCTTCTGTACCGTGTCATACCGTCTTTTGCTTGGCTGCACACCGCATCTGAATGCGCACTCGTCATCAACGTGAAAACGCTAATTGCTTTCAGTAACCCACAATTTGTTAAAAGCCAGATCGCATTTGTCGGTAGTTTGAGCATTCTCGTTGTCAACCGCTTTTTCCACAGCAGATGGTAATTTTCCGCCAGTAGGACATTCGTTCGTCCGCCTTGCAGATTTCTTTTAGTTTTGAAGTGCTGGTATAGCTGTGGCTTGATTGCTGGTTGATTGAACGTAACGAAACTTAAGTTTAAGTCCCATGGTGAATTTACGGTCTCACTTAATAGTCTCAGTCTTATTATGAATTATCGACATACTAAAATATGTAGAACACCGATATTGTCATCGTTCCATTTTAAAGGTAGCATGTTTTGTAATCTGCTGCTTTATCTTGTTGATATTTGACAGTCGTTCAGTACCGTAGCGTTGTGAATCGCGGACGTACGGAATCGGTTAAATATTTACCTGCACTTGTTACGTCACTGCTATAAACGCCACGTACAATAGAGATTCAAACAGCCGAAACCCCACGCAATGAAATCAGGCAATAAACTGTCGTGGAGTCTTCGAGTTGTTCGTAACACTTGTTGTGAAGTACGTCGTTATTGTTGAAACGTGATTTGCGATAGTACGAAGCTTTAGCCAGGCGTACCACTTCACAAGTGTATTTTATTGAGGTTAGTTGGCTCAGCAGAGACTGCTGTGTTTGTTACCACCAATCCAGCAGCAGCTTGGCGACTGAGACCAAAACAGCAATCGCCGGACCTTGGCGCTGGCGTTTCTTTGCGCCATTTCTGAGGTCTCGCGGTGGTAGTGTCTAGTTAGTTGTTAGTGACAGTGCAATGCTTAACATTGCTATCACTGCTCATAATATATGTGCGTCAATCTGTGATCGAAAGATGTGCTGGAAGGTTGAACTGTCTTATCCCGTATTCACTTAGAGCATCAGTGCTTAACTTGGGTTTGATTGAACCCCATGGGTTCGGTGAGTAAGTTTCAAGGTTGGGTGAATAAGTTTTAGGGTTCGGTATGGGTTCGAGCCATGATTCATTGATTCATTATGTGCGTTTGATAAAATATACTTCCACGTTTTGAAGAAAGTTCAGCGAACGCACGGATGGAACTAGCAGTTTCAGTACCTCCGATAAAGTTACGAACCACTGACTTAAAGAGAACCAGTGGTAGTTGTTGAACGAGCAGTTTCAGTACCTCCTAACTAGCAGTTTCAGTACCTCCGATAAAGTTACGAACCACTGACTTGAAGAGAACCAGTGGTAGTTGTTGAACAGACTGCAAAAATCAATAAAGGTTCAGTTTCAGGTCGTGCGTTCAAGCATCCGTTGGTCTTACCTGTGTAGCAAAAATTTATGTTGTTTTCTTGTATTGTCTGATCAACAAGAAAGCCCTGACTTCGTACTTTGGTAAATTTGAAAGGTTTACGCGGCTGTCGTTTAACAGCAGCTACAATAAATCTTAAAACGCAAGGAAATTGTGTTTTGCATTTTCATACTAACGTAATTGTACACCTAAATTGGGCATAAATATTTTCACCATTGGGTCCCATTTGCCTAAGACAGTGGTTCTCAACTTTTCATCGTTACGTGGCCCAAATAGCATTTGGTAAAAATTGTGCGGCTCACTACCTTGTTAGCATAGGTTACTCTTTTATACACACGAACACATTATTCTGAGGTAACGATTTATTCCAATATACAATACAGTGAGAAACTCGCTGCTGAACACAATGTGTTTCCATGTTGTGTGTGATTAGATGTCTAGATAACTGTATTTTGCCATATTTTTCTTCTAGCTCTATGGCCTACTTGAAAACTACACTATGGCCCACAAATTGAGAAACACTGGCCTGAGATGTCAATGTTTTTCTGAAATCTACTTTTAGGAACTCTGCACAACATAATTTTGTGGAAAAAGCTTTAACGGTTTTTATACGACCAAAAGGTACTGTGCTTCGCGTGTTACAGAAAACAACTGAGTTTTACTGCATGGCACTGCTGAAAAGTGTCATCGTCTGAAAAGCCGGAAAAGACCGCAATAAAAAATTTTTTTACAACGTTAGATTTTCAATTCATGTTACTTTCAATTGTGAAAAAGGTCTGCATTTTATCAACGCTGAAAACTTCTTTGCCGGTTTATTGCGCAAATTAGAAAAATGCGAACATGCGAGTTTTCCAGGACCTTATTTGAAACTGATAAAAATATTTGCGGCGGAAGTCAGTAAACAAGTTTTTGTGGCCATAACCTACTCCTCACGCGTATCAAAAGTGTGATGTGAGAGTCGGAGGTCTCCAGAAGCGCCACTTGATTTGGAGAATTGCACCAATGAATAGCATTACTATGTAGCTGTATATTTCAGTTGCTAACATTGATGAACAACCCAAACAACGTCTCATTTAATTGCGTAGCCACACGCCCGGTACGTTATTTTCTTACGAGGTTTTCCTTATGTGGTCCTAGTTTGTCTTATATTTTAACTGGGAACGTTTCTGGCAAACCTCACTTTGTAAAGGACGAGGGTTTGCTTGCCATAACGGGTTTCGTTTGGTCTGTACCCCCTCAGTGTCGAAAACAGAGAAGTTGCAATCAGCTTTGAAAGTTGCAGAAACAACAGTGCGCACTTCTAAAACGATAATCAAGGATGAAGGTTCGTGAAGTGCGTTGTAAATAAAACCCTACCGTGTGAACCAGTTGATAACTAAAGATTTTTGTGCATAAATTTTGTCTTCCCGCTTATTTTGTACACGACTTTATGAGCATATATACACTACGCTGGTGCTGCTTATTTTGAATGTGGGTTGTAGTGAGGGCGGTTCCGGCCATCTTTGCAGGGTGGCTATAAATGCGTTTCCTCCGATTTAAGATTCTCCATTTGATCAAGTGTTCCTCTGTCCGGGTGTTCCGCGACTAATGGTTGGGTTACCTTATTTGCTAAGACAATATTTGCGTTTGGTGCTTGCAGGCATCACTTCATCATTGCGAAGGTTGAAAGAACTGTTGTTTTGACACGCAGTAGAACCATCCCAATTCCCACACTGCTTTTGCTTTTGTTCGGATTATTCTCTTTTAAAACACATTGCGAAGAAAAGAGATCGCACTTCCTATTGGTTTGGTTCTGATTGCTGGTTTGGTAGATCTAGCAGCAGTTGTCATGCCTTGGCCAGATTTTAACGACTTGACGTTATGTTTTCAGTTTTTCATTTCCAATTTTATTTTATAGCTGAAGTCATAGGAATAAGGACCAGGAACAAACCTGAATAAAGCTTTTTCTTTACGTTACAATGAGTTAGTTCCAAAAGCGGTATCTTTACAAATTCGTTGCTTGGTTGTGTGAAGTTTTCTCGACCACTGAATTTGTTGTAAAACTTGAAAGTCGTATTAGAAACAACGCAGAAAACTCATTGAGTATATTGCTTTGTTGGAAACATGTTAAATGTCTTTTTTGTTTGCAATTCGCACGCAAACAAACATTCGCAGTGGAGCAACGAATCAAACGTATTTAACGTAGTGGCGTTTGTGCTATGATATTTCAAGCGGATTTTCTAAATCTTTGTAGTAGGATATTTTTCTGTTGTTGTTATGGCAGCAAGTTTGTTCATTGCTCCTGCATATGGAAATCTATCAACTGAACAAGTTGTCCATATTTTTTGGAACTGCGCTTCGTGAGCGAGGTTTATAAAACAAAAGTTCCTCTTTATGCAATTACTGAATGCTCCTAGCCAAGATGATCGCCTTGACAAATGTTAGTGTCAGTTCCACTGCTCTTCGTTTACTAAGATTGTTCTGCAGTTGCTTACGTGTGTACGGCTGAGCAACTGCCATTGCAACAGTGCAGACCATCGTGCAGTACCACACTTAACCCATGGAGACAGCAAGAGGTATGAGAGACTCGGAAGAAGATGTAGAGACAGGGTCGGCGGTAGCATTATCCAGTCGGGGGCATCAGATGCAAGTTTACTACATATTAGTAAAGGAGCAATTAAATCCAATAATGTGGAGGGTACATGTGTTTTTACATCTCGATATCCCACCACATATAGTACTGCTATTGCCGTACGTGCATGCATGAAACAGATAGTTACGTTTGTTCGAATTACAGTGCCTTTCGGTTCATGGATCGCGCGAGGCGAAGTGCAGATTGCTATGCGCCCGATATAGTTTCAGACAAGCGCACAACTACATGCTAAAAGTCATTCCTTGTCCACTAAACAGTTCTTGGGCAAATTTTTAGCTGCATTTATTGTAACTGCAACGGTCTGTTCAGCATATTTGTTTTTTCAAATTCTGTGCACTAACCTCCGTTGCTAGTTCAGTTTCTGTGTTCTGATTTTACTTTCGATTCGCTTCGCCTTAGGCCACCGCAAAAGGTTATTCTAACTCGCAGTATTCCTTGCAAGACAATGTCGTGTTGGCGACTCATCGCCAGCATTCACTAGTGCTGTGAACAGACAAATGATGGTCATACAGAAAGAGCTCATTTACA
>JGI24159J19872_10000332_pt1 | contig 39186 bp, 17 predicted proteins | sample Ectturendosymbi4_FD_19872 | JGI IMG/M metagenome (IMG submission 19872) | reverse complement strand
AATTTGCATGCAAATTTATTCCGTGGTATTTGCATTAAGTCGACAAATTAACAAGCAAAAAGTATGCGAAAAAAGTTAATCTCCTTTGCGCAGGTAATATACTTTTTGTTAAATATCAAGCTCAAGGGAGGGTTTTAACCCCAAACTCCCCCCTTGCGTAGGCCCCTGTTTAGTAGTGGTTCTGCTTCTGTACTATTGTCCTGCGTGCTTATATTCCCACTGAAGCATGTGCTTGGTATAGTGACAGTGAATATAATAAGAACTTCTCTGGCTGCCTTGGGTGAAGGACTTCGTGGATCAGAAAATGAAAGAAATAAGAGAAAAATAGGGCAGTGGAGAAACGATCTTTGCTAGAAAAAATCTGCTGGCGCTGTTTGCCGAGAAAACATTGGTCAATTGGTCACGCTGCGTCATCAGCACGGTGAGATGGAGTTGTCAAACCGTTGTTGGATGAAGAGGCGCCTGAAGTGGCAGTCCATACCAAAATGTGTCACACTTCTTCTCGCGAATCTTGGTTGTGAAAGTAAATTCGCGAAATTAGAAAACAAAAATTGAAATCTTCGGAGTTACCACATCTATCCAGACTCTCTTATGGAGGGAGGTTACTACCAACGTATACCTCGTCCAGTCATTGACAGGTTTATCTAAAGAAGAGAAAAAAATAGCAGTTGAAATTGACTCATGCATCCGACGAAGTCAGCAAGTGAAGAAACTGGAGACAGATGGAGATGGGGAGGCAGTCCAGTCAATTCGCGCTGTTGAAGAAAGACGGATTTGAAGGAGAAAAATCAGAGGCTGTTAGTGACATTAAATAAACGCAAAACACATGGTGGGTCCATTACGGTTTTTGATATCCAGAGGCCAAACGATCTTAACGAAGGTGAAGTGCTCGTGTACATTTCCTAAATGCATCTTGCAGTGTCTCTCGCAATTCTTCAGCGACACCGAGTCAGACTCATGGATGAAAAATTCTCGTTGCATGGATTGAAGCGTTCAATTAGGAATGCTGTGAAACTAGAATCTGAAGTAATGATGTGAACAGCATTTTGGTCTCGGTTTTAATGTGATGTTGTTGAGTGCGGAGATAACACAAAATAATTTTTGATTACAGCATGTGCAGTTATTTGTTTTACATTTACTCTTTTTGTTCTTGTCATACTTTGTGGTTTCTGATTGCGAATCACTTTGGTTTTTATAATGCATTATGCAGATAATAATCATCCCGAAATCGTGATTGCCTCAAAAACGCATGGGCGCTTAGTTCCAACTTGATTGTATATTTGCAAAATGACATAAAACTTGGGTCCAACGCCTCGCAAAACCATAAAAAAGGCAGATCACAAGCAGTGGGTCCGAATTACTATTTGAATTTACTAGAAAATGTCGCTTTTTAAAGACCCTATTTGAAAATGGCGGTCTGTCTCATCGAAATAATGATAACAGTTCTATTTCAATGTCACAAAGGGAAAATGCCTAAAAACACCCTGCCATGTTACACTTTCTCGGAACTTTGCAAATTTGCCAAACCCTAACTACTATATACCAATCCCACAGCCACGGGGTGCATTCGGGAGGCAGAGGTCCTCCCAATTTTTTTGTGTCTCCTCAAATTTTGTTGTGCCAGAAAAATTTAATTTAAGCATATAATAAAAACAAAAATCTTACCCCCAAAGATGTATTTTGCTCCCCTAAACCTTAAGACCTGGCTACGGGCCTGCCATATACACAGAAATTTTAATATTGCAAAAATTGAACTGTTTCAAATAAGTCTGAAGTAGAAATTTACTTTCTGGTTTTAATTCGTTTTCATGGTTAAGGTAGGGCTCGATACGATATTTTCATCGCCACATTATTATTAATTTCGTGAAAATATTATCGAACTAAATCAATCTTGAAGGTTTCCAAAAGTGTTGCCCATATAGTACGTAGTTTCAGGAAAGCTGAGTCCACAACAAGGGAAACNTATGAACTGTCGCAAAACAATAACTGTTGGCAAGTTGGCACACCGGTGAGAGCAAAAGAGGAGAAATTCTAAAGATGAAACCGCGTGCTATGCAACAGCAACCAGGATGTCTTTTTCACCGGGTGAAGTAATGCGTAAATAAGTGGCTTATATAAAAGCACGTTTTTTTTAAGGAAAATGTTAGGTACCCGGTATGGACCTGTAGGGATCCGATTTCGCTGATTCTAGGGACCCGATTTTCTTTGATTCTATGCACCCGATGATAATTTTCACTGATTCTAGCAACCCGATTTTCAATTCTAGGGACCCGAATTGGGTCCCTAAAACAATTCAAAAAACCCTGGTAACAGCTTCATTACTGCTAGATCATTGTGAATTTTGGTTGATAAGTTACAGCGCTGTAGAAGTCGCTTATGCTGCAAAGGAGACTTCTACACAATCAACAGCATTCTCAAGACAATCTTAATATAAATCAAAATTTTTTGCTTTCTTATTGGATTTCATCCAAAACTTGATCTCCTGCCAGGCTGAGTTTGTGCTAAACGTTGTAGTCGATGTTCTTGTGTGGTTAACTGGATAATTCCAATGAATAGAGATCGCTGAGAAAAAGTTTTGAAGAAGCAAAGGATGTTAAAGCAAAACAGTTTTGCATAATTTATCCTTCTGCGAAGAGAAACAAGCGGGTTAAAACTTATATGACTGGCAAGTATCCTTTCGTAAAATGCAAGTATTCTGAGTTTTCAAGCAGAAATATATAAACTAATTGCGACATCACTACAGAAGCACGAAGAAAACCAACCGGTTTCTTTTGAAAACATGGATTTTGTCGTAATTACCACGAGGAGACGTTTTAGGCAGCCTTCAATCTGATCCATTAACTCTTGACCAATTTTTACAAAATCCGCTCGAGGCTCGTGGGAATCGCCAGCTTCGAAAATTCCAAACGCACGAGCTTTGCACAGTTCATGGACAGTTTGAACTCCTTGAGCGTCCATCCTGCGTGTCTCGAACTGAAACACGATAGAAAGTTTCAGTCAATCAATTTCGCACAGAGGAAACGCATCATGTACAGAAAACATGTGATCAATAAAAGTGATTTTTGTGTGGATTGCAATAGCTTGAGTTAATTCATTTAGAAGGCCGTTTGAAAACTCGACCTGAACCGAGTCAGCAAAAGCGGAGATCCGTAATAATTCTTTGCTTCTTTCTATGGGAAGTGAATACTGTCATGTGCGTAGGTTCGGCTGACCTGAAAGCGACGAATTGAAACACAAGTGTCAGAGCAGTCAATTCTTTTGGGGTGCAAAGGATATTTTTCCCGAATTTTCACAAGTTTGCCCGAAAAATTCTTATGCAATTACCTTCCTCCCTGCAATTTTTTTGTAACTGTTAGCACATTAAACACTGTAGTTAAAATCAAAAACAAAAGTTTTCCGTACTTGCTTGTCATAGAAATACCCTAATTATATCAACTGCATCATCAATACCAAAATTAAAATGGTTATTTATAGCGAAGTACAAAGTAGATGTTAGATTGTAAACACAAATAACACAGGCATGGACGTCCGCAAAAATTTTTCCACGGGTAGGCGAAGTCGACATTTTGGTTGTCCATTTCAGGCTGCTGACGATACTAATGCAAATAGACGTTCACATAACTCTTTACCCTTGCTACACCACAAAGAAAATGGACCCATGTTACTGCAACAGTCCCAAAAATGCGCTTCGTTGGCAGCAGTGTTTCTTTTCACACCCCATAAAACTCGTTGGCAGCAATATTTCGTTTCAGTTTTCACATCGTATGTTTCTTTTCACACCGTGATTTATTGCTATCAGCAGTCGCTGCCTCGCTGCATTACCTGCCACAGATGTCTGCGTTCAACAGTCATATGCAGCAAAACACCTACTGCCGTAACTTAACCCTTTAAGTCCCACGTGCGCCACTAAAATAATATAACCTTCGAACAGATCTTTCTTTGTTTATTTGTAAGTTTATTATTTACGTAGGCTGCTAACAGGGACGCTGGCGCAGCGGTAGGGCAGGGAGGGTCAGTAATAAAGTTGAGGGCAATGGAAACTTTAAGAAAATGAAAAAATCATTACCAATTAGCCTATGTTTGTTTCGGTTTAGCAACAATGTTGACCTCAAAAATAATAACAGAAGTTATAGAAAACCTTTCTGAATTTTCTCGGTGCGCCAATAGCTGCAATAAATTTCTTTCAATTTGGTGTTGATAAACCACGAAATTACCTATGATATTGTTATGAAAAGGCACATGCGGCTCCAAAGAATGCTCCTGCCATTTCCCCGCTCTCCGGCGTCCCTGACTTCTAATACGCCGTTGCCTGTCCTACAGAACATGTCCACACAGGGAATGTGCTACGTACACGAAATTTTGTGCAATAACACGTCGCGTGTGGTTTAAGCTAAAAACCGCCATTCATTCATGTTTATTTTGGCATCTAGCCGCATGAATGGTTTGTTCATGCATTTGCTGAAACGGAATGTTGTCAACCACCGCTCAGTGCAGGAAGAAGTGCTTGGGATTGATGTATCCCCCCAACTATTTTGTTTTCGGACAAAAATCATTCCAAATATGAAAAAATGCTTTGTATCAAAACATCGAATATGTTAGAACACGTCAAAATTCTAAGCCTTAGGTTTTGTGTTTGTGGACTGTCATCATAATGCAATTAATTCCTGCTCTTTGATGTTGGTCTTTTTTCTCTTGTTGCGTTTGTGTCATTTCGTGATGTGAGTAACAAAAATGCATGAACAAACCATTTCGAATTTTAGCCTACGTGTTTTTGAAAGGGACAAGCAAAACAAATTTTTGTCATTTTAACCCTTCGAAATGTTCGAATATCAATGGGTCGGAAATTTCAATCGATGTATCATGTTTTACTAAGACAACCTACGAAATTGTTTGAAAAATCTACTGTTTTTGCCGGCCCGGATTTCCCATATAGTCTTTCGAGGTTATAGCCTAGGGCGGCAGAAATTCCGGGAGGTGCAAAAGTTTTTTCGAAAGTTTTTTTGAGATGCTGTACTTAGGCATTTTGCAGCACCCAATCTAGACTTAGAGCTACCGGCGTGCCTGTCTGTTTTTCCTACTTCAGTGCACTTCGGTGACTGTGAAGTGAGGAGACCGTGACCAAAATCGATATATTTAAGTGTAATTTTTAAAAAATTGAATGTTTGTGCCTTCGTCACTCATACGACACGGACAAAATTTTCCTCTTGAGTGGAAAGGGAGCAATAAAATATGGATGGCCAGCACTCATGGGCGTAACGAAGGGGGGCAAGGGAGGCACAATTCCCCGGGCGCCAATTCACTATGGGGGCGCTGAATCACTGCAGGGGCGCCGAATTACTGCGGGAGGCGCCGAAAAGTCCCAACAATGCCACAAGTACTTTCTTCAATACAGCAAATCTACCTTCGAAAGAACTCAGATTTGACCATAGGGGCGCCAAACTTCAACCATGGGGGCGCCGGTTCGACCAGGGGAGCGCCAAATTTGTTTTTTGCCCCGGGCGCCATTTAACTTCGTTACGCCCCTGCCAGCACTAGAAATCTGGCCCTGGTTTTTGCCATGAAGTGATATTACAAAGTAACCTAAACTTATTTAAGAAAATGCTATAGTCTCCCAACTTACTGGTTCCTACGCCTCTGGGGAATCTCTGGCCACTACTAACTGTCGATAGAAAACTTCGAACGGGGAGAAAACAGTTAAAACGTGCAGCGGGATAAAAAGAAAACATTTGAAAAGTGAAGAAAATACACGAAGGAAGTTGTGAGAGGTATTGCTTGCATAAGCTTGTGCAAAATTTGTAGGTTGACACTGTAAAACTCACTGAAGATCTGCAGTGCCATATAGGTTACGTTCATGCTCGTAACAGCGGTTTAGTGGGGCGGGAACGCGTTCCCACACCTTTCTCATGTTTTCGTTTGAAGTGTAATGAAAGTGAATACTTCATTAAATACTAATTTAAAAATTATTTTGAACTGCTGTTGAAACTGGCTAGTTTGGTGGGTGCGTTCCCACACTTCTTTTTTAGCACTGCAACCCTGCTTGTCGCTAATCCACGTATGGAAGGAAATGATTCACACGTGGTTCTGCCATCGACTTGCCACCAATATAGGATTCACTACGGAAGTAACGTCGTGGTTCCCGCGCAAGCAAGCAGAGGGAGTCGGTGATCACGCGTAACACTCCAAAGGGATTACCCAGCAAGTACAATGCAGCTGAACCTGAACTATCCACGCAGTGGCGATTCTAGAATTAAAAAGTGGGGGGGCACTGCGGGCCATGGAAAAAGTAGGAGGGCCAACATAAATGTTTATCTTGCATGGTGATTTTTCGTTGTTTTGAAGAGTAAGTTGCTATGATTAACACTATTAGATCCAACATAGGCTTGTGAATATCGTTANATATGAACTAGCGTTACTATTCACTAGANCAGTGTTTTCCAACCGGGGTTCCGCGGAACCTCAGGGTTCTGTGCATGTCAACCAAACGAATTTAAANGGGAAATAAAAAAAAGCTGGGGGGACAAACAAGGGGACCAACCAAAAATCTGGGGTGGGCATGGNCTACCCAGCCCTCCTATAATCGCCACTGTATCCAAGTGTTATTTGCTGTGAGGTAGGCTAACTTCACAACGGGTTGCTCGTATCACAACGAATTGTAAATCTTTTTATAGGTACTAATCGCCGCGATGTTAATGCGCAGCGAAGAGCTGCAGTGCACGATTGATAACACCGTTTTAGATCAGCAACCAGACGAGCATACAAGCACGGTAGGCTCTTTATGAGCTCTAAATCGCCGTAATATTTTGCAGTAAATCAAATAATTTTGACGAAAGCAAACTGCTTGATAACAAAGGTTTTCTCAATGAAATTACGTGGTTTACTTAGAATAACTCCTCTATACTCTTGACTTTGACTCATCTATTTAACTTCTGTTCGCGGAACATAAGAATACAATAAACATACGATGCATTTTACGTTAGTGCAAGAACACACCAGCGAGACGTGCTTGCCAAAACCTTTATAAGCAGACATTNAACAGTTTTTTGAAATANATCACATTGGTTGTGGCACCAAGTCGAAATGCCTGAACATCACTGGCAGTCGTATGCTTGCAATGGCTACTGCACGTCAACGTTAAAAAGTTCAACGGTGTGGTCAGAACAAGACTCATTGTGTACGCTTTGATTGAAGTGCAGTATTTATCAAAACCTGCTGATGATAAAGCAGTTCTTTCAAAACTTCCAACATGAATTTGGGGTAAAAGCGAGTAGGCTATGCGTCAAACATACGGTTGAATGGAATAATGATCATTGGTTGCTTTTTTCTTTCTTCTACAACCTTCTTGTTTAAACTGTTGTCCCAGTTCTATCCAGTTACGTAACTAGAGGTTTGAACTAGGGGGTGAAAGCTTAGCTGAAAGAGGCTCACTGGCAACCTTAGGGGGCCCAATGGCCAACATTCAGAAACAAGTTGAGAAATAATAGTGAATCCGAATGTGGATGTCCATACGAATCACCGGAAAACACTCCGAAAATCGCAAAAACACAACCACCTGCTGAAAAGAATACTAAAACTGAAATAATATAAGCTAAGTGGGGGCCCGGTTTTTACAGTTAGCTTGCCAGGGAAGGCGGTTCGCACCCCTGCCCCCCCCCGTCATTACACTACCCCTTCCAACCCTGCCACTGCTTAACAGCCAGCAACAGTCCTCCATGAAGTAAGTGTTACAATGCGGCTCTGATTGCATCGGAACCTATAACAACTTGTTTGATTCCGCAAGTACCCTGCGCTGGTTCCAAAACCACTGCAGTGTTTTTTTCTAATTTGGGAACAGAAGTAGTCTGGCAGCGAAAAATGGAGATACGGGAAAAAATTAACTTGGAAAAGACTAGCCCAGTAGTTCTCAAACGGGAGCCATTTGGCTCACTGTGGGAGGAATTTTTCATTCCTGGGACGAAATTTGTTCCAAAGAGGAATTGGGGAGGACAAGCGGTGGATGAAAAAAATTAAGTTTTTATTATTTGTTTATTCAACACATAAACAAATGCACAACGAGGTTGGTTTAGATGGGAATGCGTAAGTACGCAAGGACAACCTGCTTTCCTGCAGTGACAGGCGTTATTAAAGAGTCTGCTTGGTTCATAATCGTCTATTGTTTCTTCACAGTAGGTAGTGTGAAATATAAGCAGATATCTTTTTTGTGATTTTTGGTGGGGAGGAATTGACATTGTTTGGCTTTGTAAGGGGGGAATGTGAAAAAGACTTTAAAAATCAATGGACTAGCCTACTTTACCCTTGTCTTCTTGCAGGAATGCATTGTCGCAACGAAGCCGATTTGAGAAAACTGCCGCTCAACAACCTTTTCGAATTCAGCGAGACAGAACATACCAAGCCCCAAAAACGGCGACATCATCAACATCACCCCGGCCTCTCGCCAAGACGACTTCCTCCAATTTCCAATTCATCAACAGCTTCTATAGCTTCCTCAGTCCCAAGCAGCGAAGCGAAGGGTTGAGAAATTTACACACTGAACTGTTCCTCAAGCTTTTGAATTAAAGTTTTAACAAGTTTCAACATACAGCCTACGTGCAGCGATCACGAAAGTCTAACATGTAGTGTGATTCTGCTGCATGCGAAAGCTGCATATTATTGTGGAGTCCTGTTGTCAAAACTTTAAGCCAGGGGTGTACACCCCGTGACCCGCGGAAAGGTCTAGATTTCGAAAGGGTATTGCCAATCTTCCGTGGGTGGCCGACCATGTTACCATGTTCACCGACCATGTTCAGCTCAGTGGACCACTTGCGGGTCGTACAGTATTATTAAAACATTGCCAAGTATCGTTTCCCTATTTCAAACAAGATTTGTGATTCAAGGAAAAACTTGTCTTACACATCAATGCTATGGGCCAGCTTGTCACAGTATACCGCAGTACGCTTTACTTCTAATGCTAGTTTTTAAACTTACCACCATTGTTGCCCGTAGAGGGCACATTCGCTTCGAGCGAGTTGAGTGTCTATCAACACTTGTAACCTGCGCACAACCTTCAGTTTCACACAAACAGTTCCTGCCAGCAAAAAAACTTCGCAGTATCTCTTTTTTGTTCAAATACCCGGACGGTATAACGGCTGTTCTCGAATTTGTTTTAGAAAAGTTATCCAACAATTCCGTGACCGCGATCGTGATGTTCAATAGTCCAGTGATCGTTTTTGCAGAAAAGGATATCCGCTGCGCTGAATTTCTTGATCGTTAAGATCAAACAACTTTACTGACACTGTGTGTCCAAATGTTTCTCAGATAACTTTGTATCAAATATCTTAGGCTATATTTGCACTAAAGCTTCAGAATCTATTGAAGTTTGAGTTTTGAGTCCGTTTTGTTCACTCTCATGGTTTGTGTCACTGTAGTGTCATTAGGGATATGCAATTGTCAATAAAATTATTTTATTAAGGAGAATTGCGTTTTTCTCGTGATTTTACCAGACCAAAATGCTTTTACGAAACGAAAAGAAACTTTTACAAATCTTCTGTGTGATCAGTAGTTCACGTGTAGTTGCGTCTTAGGCATATTGTTGCACCTGGCGAATTATAACGAGATACTCTTCTGTTGTGTGAACAACATGTGAGATCATCCAGGTTTGATCATTTGTTGATAACAGATCGACGACACGCTTATATCAGTATTGCAAATTAAAGTGCGTGTATGTTGTCAGGGGATGTTCTTTTCGTTTTTTGAATTCTTTGAACGAATGAAATATTTAATGCACTTGTGGGAATTATTTTCGTACGAATTAAATGCGTTTGCTCATTTAATAACGATATATTGTGTTTGCGATGCTGTAAATGACAAACCCGAAGCACACCAGAAAGCACAAAACATTCGTAATTTATTATCATTTCACTATAAACGCCATAACCAAAACAAAACGGACAGTGCAGTGAACAAACACTCAGCCCTCTCAATCTTGCTTGTTCAAAGTTGGATTTATGCGTAAAGAACTCTTCATGCAACAATGGTGTCTTATATGCTTGTTTTTTCAGTGGCAATGCAAACTGTGTCACACGGCTATATCATGCGTGGCGATTTGACAATATAGATTCTTCACGTTCAATTGTTGTGAAAAAGATCTTGGCTTTAATCAATATTGAAAGAGAATTGCTTTCAGTCGATGTAAAAAATGAGGTAGTGCAAACATTTTCCGACAACTGAACTCATTAGGGAAAGCGAAATTAATAAGTGTGTAACTGAATTGTTCAAATGTTCTAGTTGAATAAAAATAGTTCCCTCTTCAGCAATTTTTTATAGTACAGAAAAACATAAAGGGCAGCAATGCTTCAAACTACATGATTATACAATTCCAGATCCTATTTATAATAGAAAAATAGACAACTCTATCTCTTCTCATGCCTCATAAGTGATATCTTTTTTGGTGGTCAATTCTGATACTTATTTGCATGCATACTGTAAATGCAATATCAAGTTCATTAATGCATACCCATTACTGGAATAATTTTGCTTCTAAAAATATGCCTCAGGCCTACAAAATAAAACAAATTGTTGAAGAACACATTAAAAACAAAAAATACTCCATGAAATATTTTTAATTTTTCGAAACTTGTTTTTTGTCAACACTAGTTTTTACGCATTTCAAATGCTGCATATCTTACATTCCTCAGAGCAAGACCAGAATGGGGCATACAATCAAGCAGTTGCCTCGGGCATCACTAGACCTCTGCACGCCCCTGCCAAGGATGCCCTTATGCTGATTTGAACACCATTCTGGTGAGCAATATTAGACATTTTGCTGCCGAGACGCCGTACAGTTTGGCAGAACACTTTGTCGGCTTGCTAGCAATGGGAATCTAGTTCATCCCCGAAATTAACCGAAACAATTAGGATGACACGCTGTCTGCAAAAGCCTTTCTTACATCCTTGTCCACCAGGTTGGTTGGCATTCATTCATTTGAACAAATGCGGGAACACGTGCTGGTCTCCAACTTAGGGTTTGTGATTCGCGGCAGTACAGCTGCAGTGGTGGCTGCATAATCCCATCCTCTAGAAACAGATTCTGCCACAGTTAGGACTTAGACATGCCGATAGGTATGTGGCTGTAGTGTTGGAGCCGTGTTCTTTTTGTTTGCTGAACACGAGCTTCCTCCAGGGAATGTATGCCTATACCAGAACGGATGATCATTCTCCGCTGGGAACGTTCTGCAGCATTGGCTTCTCGATCTGTTGCCCGGCTTGAATGCATTAGGTACCTATATCACACTTACACACGTCTTTGTATCGCAGTTTGGATCTTCCATTTGGTCGTGTTGCCGAGGCGATTTGTCCGAGCAGGGGGAATGCGGGATGCGGTAGTCCTCCATTCTTCATCCACCGTAAGCGCTTCCGTGGGCATGGCCTGTAAACTATACCAGTCCTCTTCAGTACTGAGGACTTGGGCCCTCTGTCCTGCTTCGCATAATCCTCGTGAGACAACGCAAATGGAAAGAATTTAGCGTCTTTCTTGTCGGGTGTATGTTTTCCAAGTCTCAGAAGCGTGTAAGAGTGTAGCTTCTGCGTACACGTTTGTGTAGAAGCCTTGGCATAGAGTCTACCGTACGCGGAGACACGAAGCATTTTGTACACCGGAAAAAAGAGGTTATGTTTTGCGCTGTTTTGCTTTACTGGACAGACGGACAATATTTTTGGTTCCTTCTTTCACATCTTTCAAATTCAGAAAATTCCTGCTATACAGTATGACGTAAAACTACTAACGATGAGACATGGGACAAATTTCAAATTCGCCGTCCATGCATTCTGCATAGTGCATCTTGCCTCAAACGTCTTTCCACAGCAAGCGCCCCTTTGAAGCTCGGCCTTCACGGTGCTCAAGACTTGAAGCTTTTTCGGCACGTTTGCACAACCAAAACGGAGACAGGTCATCCCCAACACGGAGACAGCTCATCCCCGACATGGCTTGTTTTGCAGAACACAGCAAAGCTGGAATCGGAATGAGAGAATTTCGCCACCATCGTTGTTTACAAAGCGTGGAAATGATATTTCTTCTTGCCATAAGGTAACTAGGCATAAATCACGTTGTGACGGAAAAATTCTTAATTTTCTGAAAAAGCTTGCAATAAAACAATTGGATTCAAATCTTCTGGAGTATCAGTTTTTAACCAAAAATGTGCCGAAGTCCAACTGAAATAATCCAAAAATTTGGCAGTTTCTGTAGTTACACAAGGGAGGGTTTTGGGGTTAACCTCCCCCCTTGAATTTGATATGTTATAAAAACTTTATTACCACGCAAAGGAGATTTATGTTTTCGTATATTTTGCTTGTTTATTGTCAACTTCACGCAAATACCACAAAATGAATTCGCATGAAAATTTTAACGAATATTGCAAATGGGCCAAAAAGAAATAATTAGGCTTTGGTGAGAATCTGGGTTTTGTCTGTATCCAGGAACCATCTCACCACTTTTTGCTGACTTCTCGTCAACTACGCGTGTGTATGATTGTGTTACGTGATAATTCACGTTATCCGTAGCAATTGTCTTTATTTTGTCTGCTATGGCTGATCAGCGCATGCGCTGACCGTACTGACTATATTACCAATTACTGTAGCATGGCAGAACTGTTAAATGAACTAAAAAACAGCAGTTGTTAAAACACAGAAGCATTCAGGCATTTGATAATGGCTCAGCAGGGGGACACTAGAGGAAAATTAGTGAATTGAGATTACGGTACAGCAAACTATCTCGTGTGAACGAAAGAGAAAGACCAAATGATGTACTGGGCAGTATCAAAGCGTTGTGCTTTGGCGCTTTCCCAAATATTTTTACGTTGCTCCATCTATTTTTAACTCTTCACGTGACAACATGTACCAGTGAACGATCTTTTTCTACCTTACACAGACAAAACGTATTAATTATTACGAAGTACGACCAGTGATACCAGAAAGCGGGATTTCATTGTTAAAGCATTTATCGAAATAACGCTCTAACCCCGGAACATTAGCAGATTAAGTGAGACATCGACCAGGTGTTAAATATGAGTTTATAACTACCTGTACTTGACAACGCTTGCTTATTGTTTTGCTGCTTGCTTTTTATTCTTTCTTATCATCTTTTGTTTTTGTTCCAAAGTAAAGTATGCTATTATGACGAGTGAGACGTAATTAACACCACCCATGCAAATTTTCTGCCTACGCCACTGCCAACGCTTTTAAAATTTTATTGATAATTTGCCACAAAACTTGGGAAAGCAAATCAAAGCAAAATTCGTGGCATCGTACAAACAGCACTCTTTTTTCAAAGCCGCTACTTTTGAGTTACAGCGTGTAGCCAAGGTTCGAATCACATTTTAGCTTTAGCGTGTAAAAGTCGTGTAACCTAACAGAAAAAAATTAGACAAAAAGATGTTATTTAACAGAAACAAATTTAACGAAAAAAAATAGAACTTTACAATTCAAGGTGCTAAGTGTCAGTTAACAAGAAAACATTCAACAAACCCGAGCCTTGATCGCTTCACACCGTCTGAATTGCCGTCGACGTGAGAAACGGCAAGGTCTTAATGGCAGCTGAACTTGAGACGTGACCAACAACCTGAAACCATAAGATCACGTATATGCCGATTCATTTTCTGCGCTAGATTAATAAAAAGCACGTCAAACTAAAGCACCGATCAAATCTGTGTGGATTAAGATTGAGTACACCGTTTGCCAAAGCGAAAATTCGATGGCAGGAAACGTGCGAGTGTCCAGTATAAGCCACAACATCCCTGCCTGCAGACCAAACACCGTGTGTGTTTTCATTTCCCTAGGGTAAGGAAACCCAATATCAAGCAAATGCAAACAGAAAAATTGTTGTTTTTGCTACTCAGAAAATAAAAATGAACTTTTTTTCTGGTAACACGCAACCATTCATGTGCAAATACTTGCAAAAGTTAAGTAAAGTAGAAAACGTGTTACTTCATCTTGACTTTTGCAGTTGAGCTATGCTTCTCTTTCTCTGGGACCTACACATGCTAATGATCATAAGTATCTGCTTTGGAGATAAAAATTTGCAGTTCTGCGCTCCGCTTGCTATCAATCTTCATCAGGCATATTTTTGTCAGCCTCAAATAAAAGATGTAATTCACATAATAGGTTGACTCACATCGGGCTGCTCACCCGGCGCTCTCACACGGTGGTGTTGAGTCTTTGATGTTTAACAGATGACTACATATTTACTGTCTAGTTATCATTATTTTATTTGGTGTTTGTTTTTCATTTTTGTGACTGCCGCTAAAAGCATTTAATAAACTTCAAGCTTTTTGGTATTGACGCCTAGGAAAAGACATGAAAGTCCTCGCTCCTGTTTTTTCAGGATTGTTGTGTTGAGAATTGACCATCACAGACTGAGAAGACTGATACACATGCTCGCACGCGCCTTTCCTAGATCGGAGATCTAGCAGCAAGCTGACTTTTATTGTCCTTTCGCGTTTCTTAATGCCCCCACTTCATGATGGAAAGACCGATTCAGTATTTTAACGTGTTTGTCTACAAAATACGTGATTGCTTGGAACCTTGCTTTTACAGCAGTTTGTGAAGCACATCATTTATCGGTAACAGCCTCTTTTAAAGTCGCTTTCCAACTTTGAACGTGGCTCGACAAAAAAGCAATAAAGCTTATCATGTACCTCCCAGTCTGTGTACATTAGAGCGGGCCATTAAAGTTCTGAGTGCAACTGTATCAACAACAGCCTATTGTTGCTCGTGTACGGCTGATCGGAGGAAGGAGAAGCATCAGAGGGATATTTCCGTCTACAATAATCATCTGCCTCTTTTGCTGTAGAAGTTTGTTTTTCAACGGAATTTTGACACAGACAGCCATATACAGCGATAATGCGGCCCTTTAACACAGGAGCCATGTCTGCAAACGCTTGAAGAAAATTACCTGCATGGTGGCGCTACCGAGCTCTTAAAAATCCGTTCATTATTTTGCTGGATGTTTATCTTAGAAACTTTAACTACATCTACGGGCGGTTTGTCTTTCTCCAAAATTGATTTTCCAAGAAAAGCAGCTTCATTACGCGGTAAGCTTACGACACGCGATCGTTCCCATCATGTTTTTGTTAATGTACAGCTCTGTTTTCAGCTGTATTCATTGCAACGACTCTTGTCCTCGTGAGACTACTCTGCAATTATGAGAAAGTTAATACACTTATTGGCATGTGCGCTAATCAGCTTAACCTCTCTTCATGGCTTTTAGTGCAAATTGATCTAAGTGCAGCTCAGCTGGCCATCTGCATTTCAAATAATGAGAAGCATTGTTATTCAAACTGCTGATAACAACATTTGCGCTTCCCAAAGGAGGTAAAATACTGTGGACTTTGCCAACCCAAGCGTAAGCGGGTAGTATATAAATTACTCGGCTGCACAGCAAAGCAAGAGGCTGTAAAACTTAACTCTAAAACTCAGACGTTTAATCTCACTGTGGTAAAAAATGTTACCCAAATGTGAAGATGAAACTTTTTAAAAGTTGTTTTCCAAAAAATGTTTAGACTTTGCTTCCTTTTGCGGCATTCTTCGCTTCAGAGATCTGTACCGTTCTTTGCCTAAACTAGAGTCGTGTTGTGGGCTGCGTGTAGCCACTAACAATTTTTACTTTAACCATAAAATGAATATTATTTGCAGTAAGTAGCCAAATCCACTCTACTCTTGCACATTACAATTTGTGCATGCCAACTACATCATCAAAACTTCACTCACGGTAAAACGCTCCCTGCTAGAAAAGGAAGCACAGATAAATTGTTTATGATCACTGGATTCATTTCCAAAAAGTTTCCTTTAACGAGTTGTGGCATGTTCTGACCAACTGAGCATCAAACTCAAACATTGTAAAAAAAGTGTTATTCCATGCAGCCTTGGGCACAGTGTGAGTTCTTATAAGCAAAAATTCCTCTATAGTCTTCTATAACAAGAAAAATCCTATTTTTTCCACTTCACTATTTTCTTCTGGGGTCATTTTCACGCACAGCTCTCCGACAACCTTTCCCGTTGAGTCCCACCCCTTTGAAGGCATTTTTGCTTTTGTAATACGACGCCATTTTGTGGCACAGCGTTGCGGAAGCCTTACGAACGGTACAGCCTGTGTAATGTTTCTGAAACTTGTAAAACATTAATAAAAATAATGATGACCTGAAGTACATTAATGTTGGGTTAGAAGAGGGACAATTATTTCACGCAGTTGGCGGTGGCCGCGCAATACCAAACGTGCTTTTTCAAAGCCATCGATCGGGCTTGCCACGAAGCGGTTCACACGAAACGCTGTCCACTGAACATAGCATAAGGCGCGATCAATCGAACGTAATCACAAGTCTTTATCTTACGCATTATACAGATACTTATTAGTCTCTTCAGGATGACCGAATCGATGACTGGAACATGTTGTTGATTTTGCGGCACTGTGAGTGTTCCATGAGTTTCGTGTGAAATTTACCGACTGCAAATACTGTGAGTGTGACTTGTCTTCGAAGGTTCGCGCGTACGTGGACGATGTTGACCAGGCCTGGCTTTGTACTTTTCGTGTTTGTTACCGCGGACTTCTACGAATAAACAGATAAATGCATTTAGCATATCATTCCTGCAAGATTCAATGGTGCGCAGTGCTAAAAATGAAGTGGGGTAAAGCTCTGTAAAAACGAAATTGTGGATTGACGACATAATTGAAAGTCTTTTAGTAGAGAAACTCACCAAAAACATAACAAAGGCGAAAAAATGATTTAGATCAGCTTTGCTTGCTGCATTTTGTCGCAAAGCAAGGCTGGTTGAAAATATTGTGACCTCCAGCACCACCTCTCATTTAATGACGTCCGTTATATGTCCGTTTAAATTCGATGTGCGTGTATATGGTGAAATCCTATTTGTGACAGATCGATCGCTCAAACAGAATGTTGCAACCCAAGATCTTTAATAAGCACGTGTATTGTCCATCGTTAGCAAAGAGTCCTTCGGTCGTTTTCGAAAGCATCGGTTGCAAAACCGCTTAAAAATAGCTTGTTATTGCGTAAACGTTCGAGGAGCTTGCTATAGCTGCCTCAGCGCCAAGAGTTTACCTGGCAACACAATGTCTTTTCGGCTTCTTCGCTTTAGCTACTGACCATCCATGTTTTTATGGTCAAAACAAGCTTGTAAAATATACACAATGACCTTCCTCTGTCAGCCGAAACAATACGCAAAGGGAATTTTGTGTTAGTGCATACTACACGCCTTTGTTGACAGAAATGTCTTTCTTGTTTCGTTGAGGCAAAAGCTTACAACAAATGGAAGTTACGTCTCCAAACATCGCTGTAAACAACACTAAAACTTTTACTCGGTTGAGTATTACGTTTTTCAGAAACATTTGCTAGTGAGGACCGTGAAGTGGAAGGATCCTTTTTAAAATCCTTATTATGTTCTTGATCGGTCTGACTCAACAAACGCACACGAATAACGCAGCAACGTCAGTTCTACAAAAGAGCTTGATGGTTTATATCGTAGTACCACAAATTTTCGAAGACGCCCTCACGGGTACAGTTGAATTCGTATACAGGCACATTCCATATGCCTCCTAAAAATTGAGAGAAAAGGGAAGCATTTCTGATATTTTCCTTAGGCGAATTTTCACAAAAGAGCTTTAATTGTTTACTCTCTAAAACCTCATACTTTTCTAAGTTGACCTACTCCGCTATTGTTCAACAGTATGCTTTCCCAAGATTTTGCCACTACTTTCCCGTTGCTTTTCTCTTGACCTATAAACCTACAGCTTAGAGTTTCTCGAGTGTGATTCAACGTCTACTTGCCCCTATTCTTCTTTGAAGTTAAGCAGGGGTTTACATTAATGGAAGGTGATTCAAACTGTTCCTAACTGATGTTTAGTTTATATACATCGCGGTGAAACTCCTCATTTCTGTTGGAAAGGCACTCCATTCCCTTCAAAAGCGGTATCTAAGCAAAACGTGCGTTCTTCTTGGACATGGCTGGCTCAAAAGCCGCAAGAGTTGAAGACTTAAACTTCTCTTTGTTGCCGCGTTGGGTATAAACTTTCATGACGCGACAGTAGCCAAAGTCTATTTGGGACACTTTGCAATGTTTTTGAGTGCTTGTGTCAGCAGAGCAACGTTGGAACAGATCAGAAACGTCACGTGGCGTTTATGAAGCGTAAGAAAAGTTATATATTCTGTCAACTTGCAAGCCCGTAAAAACACAGCCCTTAAATCGGATGTTAGTGATTTCTTTACTTGTGCCATGCCGTAATTGTCGGTTTCTTGCACCCACGCAGAAGCACCGCCTCACACATCAAGCAAAGCAAAACCGCTGGATTAAAGGTAATTTTCCAACGTAGAGTAAAATGAACCCATATCATCTTTTATGAACAGCTGTTACAAATGTCAAGCCCGACAAGTTCGGTATCCTTTGTATTAATTTCCTGCAATTGGCTCAATCCCAACATAGTGAGATTATACGTCGACGAATCATCTGCGATTAATAATGTTGCTAAAGGAGTTCGACGATTGGGCAGTTGTGATAAACTTGGTATTCGATATCATGACGCCACTTTGATGCAGCTGTTTATAAGTTCTTATGATTTTTATTTATAAATTGCTTAAAACCAGATCTTTCAATAAGTGTTTTAAACCCTTAGTTGGGAAGATGCAAAGAACAGCTTGAAAAAACATAGCTTGTTAAAAATTTTTGTCGATTTTTTTGTCAAAGTTTTTGTTAGTTTGTCAAAAAATTCACTAAGCGTCATTTGTACGAAATGTTGAACCTGATGTAACGCGATTGAGAGCAGAAAAAGCGATGGAGCAGAGTACAAGAATATCACATAATCTATCAAAAGAATGATTTTGCAAATGTTTTGGAAACCGCGTTTATCTTGCCAATGCAGCAACATGGCTTGAATCAAATCATTGCGCTATCTTAATGTCAGCGATGCTCACAGATGCATGAAGCTTAACGGTGATCGAAAAAATATAAGGACATCTGCTGGATGTCTACCAAGATAAAATTGTTTGAGTGCTACGCGGACTGAAAATGTAGACTGCAGTGCGAACATTATGAGATCTACTTGCAAAACTTGATCATGTTGTTAATTCGTAGCTATATCAAACAACTTCAAACACCGCGTTGTTCTCATGAGAGCTACTTACAAATGGCTTACACCATGTATTCTTAAAAGTCTGAATCGTCGTGATTAACGTTAGCTGTAACATTCAGTGACTTCATTCAAGCTTGTTTGAAGACATCTGAAAGAGTAATTTACGAAACTTCAAGCAAAAATTCCGCTTAATTAAACTTTGCTCGTGAGACATTTGTACCCTGTATTCTGGTAGCAAAAATATTTTTCAGCCTTCAGTTTAAATTTGCTAAACGTATGTCTTCGGCATTGGGCAAGTTTCGTGGACGTAGACAGAGTTTCACTATAAAACCCAGCATTGAGGTCAGCAAAAATATGTAAAACAATGTAAGAAGCCGGATTTGAATGTAACCAAACTATTTGGACGGTTATCTACGAAAAGGTACAGTTGCGCAAACATTTTAATAGCACTTTTCACCATGACAAAAACATGGCCGAATCCGGAATAATTTGTTGGATCCAAATCTCGGTGGACATAGAAACGTAAGTTTCAAAAAATTTAAGATTTTATTTTCCTATACCCAACACTTTGAAAAACAAGACTGTTAAATCTTTTCAATATTTTGTGATCACTGTTTCGGTTCCAAGCCTACCTCACCGAGATGTTTTCGGTCTCATGAAATTGCCACAAACTAATGCACGCTCTTTCACCAGCCTGGTATGTTTGACAGGAAACTTTGTTCTTGCTTTTGAGCATCACGATTCGACGACCTTCCAAAAAAAACATAATGCTCCTTCCGAAAACCCAAAACGTTTATTTTTGCCAATCAGCACTGGTGCTGCGTGTGATCAGGGGCGTAAACAAAAGGGGAGTACAGCATATTGTATTTGACGAACTTACAATGCCTTCGATTACAACGATCAACAAAATGTTTCTGCACTCCATGTTATCCAGAATGGACTGCGCCAGCTGTTTTAATTGCCGAATGCAGCAAACCCTCTGGCCTGCCGCTATTATTACAATTAAAGGCTGCAGCCGTTTAAACATTATCATCATCTTCGTAACAAGATTTCAACAAAGTAAAATCAAATTTAATTTAAAACACAAACGATTTTCATCACCAAGCGCTTGTCAATCGATGCAGCGGATAAACCTTTTGTCGCTTTCATTTTTGTTTTACTTATTTATTAATGTTTCAAAGACACTCTTCCAAATGCAAATCAATGAGCCATGGAATACAAATAGAAAAGTTCCATCTGTTTGTTTGTATTTCTATGTTTTGTAATACATTTTTCTTGTGTAGGTGCCATAGTAGTGTGTGGTTGGGGCAGAACCGTCGCCAGAAAGTCATCAATAGGCGGGCTTAACTTTTGTGCGGGGGGCTTGACGTTTGTGCAGGGGGCTTGACATTAAAATTTAACAAAAATTCTAATGATTTATAATGTTTCATATTTTATTTGGGGGGGCTTGGAGCTTCGTTCGGGGGTGCTAAGCCCAGCAAAGCCCCCATGGCGACGGGACTGGGTTGGGTCGCAAATACAAGGCAGTATCTCATTATCCATGACAACTTTTGGAAATGAAAACGATCATTCAAAGCAACGATTTTCGCCTTTGCTTCGATTCTGGTTTTGTGCACTGATGACTATCAATGAATTTAGCGATACAAAATGGGTTCATCTTACTATCTTTTAAGAACTGATTACCACAATGTCTGTTGAGGAGATAGTTAGATCAAAGAAAACTGTCCAAAAAAATGCAACCCACTGTTAGTCATAGACCTAGGAATTAAAAAACACAAGTCCTGGAAAATGGGGTCAAAGCGGATTTAACACCGATGCAAGTCTGATTATCACGTTTAATCTGATGTGAAATAACCAATTTATGTTTTAGTAATTTGGTTTAGAAAAAACTAAAGATATTATGCAAACCTTAATGCCTGGCTCATGTTCAGCCAACTGTTAGCTATCCATCCTCGGCACGTCATGCTTTTTCGAGCACGCAGCCGGGCATGAAATCCATTGCTGTCCACACTAGATTATATCTTCAATTCTGACTTCATGTGCAGTTGTGCACAAGCCAGGTAAAGGTATAGCTCAGGTCAGTCCTGGATGCACATTGGCCCCGAAAAGAGACCAAGGTCGGATAGGGCGGTGCAATGAGGCTCATTGCAAGGGCCTTGTGGCGCCAGCGTTCACAACCACAGCTGTTACGGCGATTCGAAAGGTTCCACAGCTGCATTTAGGCCACGCGGCAGTTGAGCAAGCATTACTAATTATTATGACGATCCTTTGTGGTCGATAAAACACGGGTTATTCGACATTGTCGACGATTCATACATTACAATAATGCCTAAAAAGTAAACACATAGTCGTGCGTCCAACAAACAGCGCTTTTTCACGTTCGGTTCGAAAACAGCCACTCAAGCACGTTCTACTGGTTAGACAGCATACGGTGCAAATCCCTGTTCAAACACCGCCTGCTGATCTCAAGCTTTTTTCAAAGAGAACCGACATTTGGCTGAAGAAATCATCTCTTCCGGTTCGTGTAATTTTCGATGTTTGAAAAGCTGCTTTCCGTCACTCGATATTTGCCTTGCTTTCTTAAAACTGACTCAAAACTTTTGCTTAATGCCATCCGGCCTTGAAATGACGTGAAACTTCTGATCCAAGTCCCCCTTTCTAGTACGACGTGAAATTTGCTGTGGGAAAAATATTGCCGAACTTCAACTGCTTCCCACAGTTTCGACTGACTTCGTGCAGTGAATGCCTCGTAAGCTTTGCAAACGGAGGTGAAATTCAAGTATTCCAGTGAAAACTCGTTCTTATTACAGAATAAACTGTGAATGTAATTAGTAATTACACAATCTAAAGTGCGGTTACAGCACATTTCGCCCAAAGGTATAACAGAAAACACTTCAAAAGAAACTTCAGCGCCAACAATATACGCTGACAAGACCAAAAGGCAATTAGTAAAGGTCAAGCAACTTGAACTTGCAATATCCGAAAATAAAATAATTAAACGAGTTGTTGCCAAGCATAAGAAAACAAGAAACCAACTCTCAGCCCTTTTAAAATAAAATGCGATGCCTTTTCAGGCATCTTTTCTTTTCAGATAAATTTTTTGAAGTTAAGTTTTTGACTTGCGCAAAACTGAATAAAAATATCAACAACTTCATGAACCCTGGCGACTTTCCGTGACGTTTCTAAACAGTTGGAATCCAGGGGTCCAGCAAACTCTTCCGACGAGGGGCACCCAGGCCATGTAGTCGAAAGCTCGCGGCTTCTTTGTCGAAAATCGGGGAACACAGCGACATCAAAATAAGACTTTATGGTTTCTTAAGTGTTTATTTACCGGATCGTACTGATTTCTTGTGGCAGCTCTGACCGACTTCTGCAAGCTTTGGTGTTGCGACGCATGTCGGCTGGGCGTCACCGCTACTAGATTGTCTTAAATATGGACAAACAGAAGACTTCATTCTTGCGGTGCAAATCTCACAAAAGGGCCAACAAAAGCTGCTTGACGTCGTCGCTACGCAGTGCTAACTGACGTGAAAAACAAGAGTTCCTTGCAACAGACCTTCCCATGGAAGGTCGACTGTGGCTGAGACGGGCGAGAAAGCTTTTGCGTGCCAAGTCTTCACTTATTACCTCTCTGCAATATACACTCTAGACCAGGCTTCCCCAAACTTTGTGGGCCTTTCGACCCCCATTTATGAATCTGTTTTTTCTCGCACCCCATTCTTATGTCGCATCAATTTTTCTGCCCAACCAGCGCAGAAGAATAAATACAAAATGAAAAACAAATGACACTGAATAATGTTTTACTGTACAAAACGGATAAAATTACTGGAGCGGATGGGGTTGCTTTTTACGGCACAATTTATCAAATTCTCGGAACTCATATCTTCACGGCCCCTTGTGCAGTCGTCAGGGACCTCCAGTGGTCGGCAGACCCAGTTTGGGAAGCCGTGATTCAGATCACCGTGGGGACAACCATCGTAAAACCGTTCCGGGTTTAACGTGAATAGCTTAGGTTGTCGATGACAACGGAGTCAAATAGTGAGTGTCATCCTCCATTAAACACGTGGTTTTGCTGGATAAGAAGGCTTTCACTGATTGCGTGGCTGCCGCAGACTCCGGTTCCGGCAGAACTTGTTCATGATTGTTTGGTGACGTCGGGTTTCCTTTGTTGTACAAAACGTCATCACAATTTTTTGCCTCGTCTTTTTTGGACAAGTCCATTGAACTAAGAATTTGCTTTTCCTTTGAATTTCTCCATTTCATTCTTCTATTTTGAAACCAAATCTTTACCTGCGTCAAACGATAGAAGACAGTTAGAGATTTGCAAACGTGGAAAATATTGCCCCGAAGTAACATGCGGAATGTAACCTATTTACACTGAAATTGAATTTCAGGCATTTAATAAATTCTGATTTTGACGTTATTGGATTTACATTATTTTGCTTCCACCACTAACCGTAAAAACCAACGCAATATCAACCACTTGCACAACATGGGACTATACCAAGGGTCGGCAACCTTTTTTAACAAAAGAGTCTTTCTTCTTCATCTTCCAGCCCATAGGGTCGGTGTGGAGCCACAAAACGTTGACACCGTTTCATTTTTCATGCGATTTCATAGGGACTTAGGCTAAATTGTAATCAACCTAATTCTAACAACAAACAAACGCAAATTAAAATTACAAGTTTGATCAAATCCAGAGAGCCGCTTCACAGGAGCTAAACAGCAGCATTCGGCTCCGGAACTGCAGGTTGCCGACCCCTGGACTGGAACATCAACAAAAAAGTAAGCTTTGTTGTAGTCAGCAACGCTAGGTCTGGTTCACTATTCTGACCAAACACAATTCTGCTATTTCAATGGCATTTGATTAAGACGCTGTCATCGCAAATACAACTCCCACTTACTCCATGGATTTGCATCTGATTCTAGTGTCTGCGGAGATTCAACGTAACTTACGGACCTTCCAGGGTCCAGCGTCAGTTGAAATACCAAACGGTCGAGTCACAATTCATTTTAGAGGCAATAAAAATAGTTGGAAATAAAGAAATGTTAGAAAGCATTAGCATGGAATGTTTACAATGAATGTGCTACATTCATCGTGGATTTATGTGTCGAAAACCAATCTTTTCAGTTCATCTGTAGCTGAAACGCGAGCGTTTTGTAGCTCACAGTGAACGAATAAACCGACTCTGCTGGAAAGAGAGGCTCACTTCACACATATTTTACTCCCTGCCTACTTGTAGGATCTTTGTTTCCAAGTCATCAAGGATCAACTTAACGAACCGAAGCAATTTTGACAGTGGGCAATTTATTACAGTCGTTACCCTAATCACATGTATACGGCATTATTGCTGGAGATCGTGACCCCGTTTTGAGGTTGCCTCGGGTCGCTACGCACAATAAAACTCGTCCAGGTCCACCGGGTGGGTCTGATGTGCTCTCTTGAGTAACCTGACACTGCAACGCTGTGTAAGGTCCGGTGCAGCCGAGTGTTAACGTGCACGACGCAATCGGATATGCGAAAAGAAGCGGACTTTATTTTCATTTGCTCTTATCCGGATTAACGAGCTTGAGCAGAATCTGTTTCAGGCGTAGTAATTGATCCCTATTCATGACACCCGCAGACGTTTCCCCAATAAACATGTTCCAGTTGGAGTGAACCGCAACAGTAACAACTGCGTAGACAAGTTGGGAGCTTTTCAAAGGTTTGTTTTATTCACTTTTAAATGTTGTCTTAAATCGTGATTTAAAGCAACTCTTCCTCATTTTGCGAAACCAATTGCTTTTTCTGAGGCAACCCTATTTACCTTTTTGCTATGCAGATGAAGACGCGTACATGATTTCGAGAGAACCTAAAACATTGTGAGACATAGCACCTGAACAAACCTTTTCCTGAGTTGATGAAGCAAAAGTACGCTTTACTAACAATTGTTTTCCCGCCCACCGGCGCGATTTTTTGTTACTCTGCAATGCTGCCTCGACGACCCATCGAAGTTCAGCTGTGTGAGAATGCTACCCGAATAAAGCTTATCCTCCTGCGTTTGGTGTTCTCGAAGTGTTGTCGTCACAAGAAAAAAACGCAAATTACAGGGCTGTGAAAGGCCACAAAGGAGTCGTAGTTGGATTAAGTGATTGTGCTGGTTTCTGCACTGCAGATGGATTTTTTATTTGCAAGAAGGTGATCGTTAAGAAAATAAAAGCATGTGATTTTCTCATCAGTGTTGAGAGCTTCTCGCCGCTTCCATAGATGCAACCAATTAAATTTGAATAATCATTTGAAAAGGCCTAGTGATGCCGAAAACAAGTAGTATGCAAATAATAACATTTGCGGCACTGTGCACTGGAGGATGCCGGAACCCTGCATTGTCCAGCTGTTCATAGATTCGCTCTTTTATCAGTCCGATGTTCTGCTTGTACGCTAATCTAAAACAATGCTAATACCTTTGATGTTATTACTAAGCGATACCTCAATGTACAGCGTAGTCAGCGTCAAATGCTTATCTCAACTGGCCTATACAAGGCGGGACGAATAAAGTCGTTCCCAGAAAAACGACTTGCTGTCAGTTGGAACTGCAGGTGCTTAGGCGACCGAGTAAAGAGCTGAATAAGCAGTTGTGTTTTCACGAGAGCTGCGGTGATTCACCCAATCGTTTTTAAGATGAGACAAGGAATGACAGAAGTTTGGAGACGCAGGTTTAAAATGACCAAAGCTGTTTACTGCATCACTTGCCAACAGCGGCTCTGCGTAAATCAAACAACCTACTTTTGCTTTCAGCGACAAGAACGCTTTCAAAAACTGTTTTGCTGATATCTACGTGACAGAACTGCTTTATTTTGGCGAAAGTGTGTACGTAGATTAATAAATTGAGTCACTGTGAACATCGTAAATAAGGAAACTAATACATCATTTGCTTGCCAAATAAAATCTGCCTTAGACAGCATAAGCAAATAGAAGCGTTCGATTTTTCACAGAGCCGCATTTTTATAGTTTGGTCTTTTTGCAAATGTTTCAGAATTTATGAGATTTTTTTGTGCAAAACACTCATTTAATTTGTTTGGATGATGGTCACTTCTGCTCGTGACGTTGTTAGAGAAAGTAGACCGCAGGGTCGGCAGCTGCTCGCTCAAACCTGAGGGCAAGCCTACCGAACCAGGCTTTCAAAATTAGACTATGGACTGATAATAATTAATCATCGTACAAAGTGCAAATGTTACAAAATTTTTAATTTTGTATTCGTGTTGCTCTGGCAATTCTTTCCGACAGTTCCCGCCACCGACCCTTCTAAGCGGATCCCGGAGGTCGAATCGCTCTAAGCTTTTACTTGCCAAAGCATGTGATTAACTTCCACGTCAGTTCACATCAGGTTCTCATCATCTGAGAGCTTGCCAAGTTTACATCATGTGAGAACGTGTTTGAAGAAACGATTGGATTTTGAAGTCCAAATGTTGTGTCCCGGGAAATCCTTGCATATTTTTTAAAAGCGGTCGTCTAACATCGCAAATTGGTCAGTAGCCGAAAAGCCTTTGAAGTCAATGAGACTGTTTTCACGCATTGGCCCAGTAAATGGGACCAACCGTCAGGGCCGAGTAAAAAATAAAGAACAAAATAGCACATACAGTACTGTAGGTATGCAACGCTTGTCAGCAAAATGCGTTTTTGTCAAAACGTGAAAAAAATAACATCGTGCGCTCGGAGTACGATTTACGAGGTGTATAGACTAATCCTGTGCCAGATGTGACCTCGCGAAAATCCGACTGACTGAAAATTATCCAATATACCTCAGTAGTTGCACGTAAAATTTTTAATACTTATCGGCGAGCTTGTAGAAATTCGTGGTCACAACCTCGCATGGCGATTTGCGAAATGAAATTTCATCGCTTTTGAAGACTAAGATCTCCTCATATGCGACTTTATGCAATAATGGAGGCGCTGTTCATGCAATAAGGCCGCGTGAAAAAACAATTGCTGAGGTGTCGAATTCTACTCGTTTGATCTTTGAACGAGGCACTTGATATAACACTATGACGGAATAACGCGGGTAAACAAATTATTCGCTGGGGCACGCGCAGGGCACGCACTTGTAGCTCGCAAACTGTTTTTGATGTAAACCGCGACGCTGAGCAATAACGCTTTGCCGCTACAGCTCTTACAGTTACATTATGCACATAATTCAAGGCACATGAACCTCGTGACCACATGCGGCTAAAAATCATGCCCACGGTCGGTGCAGACTGGCAACAAGCTGTTTGTTAAACGGCACGGGTTACTTTTAGCCGTCACCTTTGTGCTGCATTTTTTTGTTCACTGGAGTTATTAGCAGTATATCAAACATTTTTCTGGACGTGAATCAATCGCAGCTTGTTTAAATAATTTACCAGACCGATCCGTCGAGTGTTTTCACAGCGGCCGCCTCATTGAAAGGGTTTTCTACCCCGAGGTCTTTGCTGACGTGAGAGTTTATACGTCAGCAAAGAGTTTTGAGAAAATTGCGAATAAAACTAACGCAGCATATCTGTTTACGCTGTGCGGATATTTTCGAAAAAGAAGAAAGAACGCCTGAACCTTATTCGACATGAACCGTAACTATCAGTAAAAAAATTTGTTCTGCTTGCTCTCAAACGTGGTCCGCTATGACGATATTTTTTATTCACATTTGAGAAGGGCAGTGATGCAATCGGCGAATTTTGAAAGAGGATCTCCGGGTTTTGTTGAAAAAAATGCGACAATCGGTTAGTAGGTAAAGAAACGCGACTTTAGCTGTCTTGTACCTGCTGTACAGTTTTAAAGTGACCGCAGAAGGAAACCGCAACTGCGTCATGTTCGGCCAGGTGTTAACGGGTTTAGACAAACAACAGAGACACTTAAACATCTAAGTACAATGCATTGTTGCCACAGATGTTGAACTGCTTTTACTGGAAGGGTTTGAGGTTCTGTCACTCTGCATCCTGGCTTTTTCATCCAAGTTTGTGTTCTTTCCTTACAGGACCACCGCTGATCGAACCACCGAGGAAAAGTTTCGATGTTGTCTTTCTGTTTGTTTTCTCGAATCAAGCTGATTACAATTACCGGGAAAAAATGACACGTTTCTGCTTTGAACTTCAGTATATTCAGAGCGCTTCCGTTCCAACAAAGCTAAAGTCAGTGAAGGTGATTATACAAAGCTTCACGTGCAACGTTTTTATCGCATGTTTATCACTACTGCAAGTTTAGTGGACCACTTGCGTATTGATGTAACAGCGCTGTTAAGAATTAAGTTTTTTCATTCTGGTGTGTTCTATAAACTTTGGTTTTACTTTCACAACAGCAATTGGTTCTTCAATTTTTTTTCAGAGCCGTCACATCCATTGCATTCGTCATTCGTTGCATCAGTATTAAGAACAGTTACGGGGAAGATATGCATTGTTACATACGACCGAACTTGAGAGAGTTTTAGAAACTTGGATGAAGTGACTCAAAGTGTTCTGTGGATCGTTAGTGCGTGTTTGAAAGTTGCCTTTGCGCAGCAGTTGTCGAATTAACCCTCGAGGCGTTCAAACGCCTGCGAGTATTGTAATCACCCTTCTTTGAAATCTTGGAAAATGTATATGTTTCAAGCAGACCGCTATATCTTCAATTGCAATTACACAAACGCCGTAGCAGACGCGACAATTTCGCAACAAGTGTTAGATCTTCAGGTCAAAGAAAGAATGCACTTGGTTTACATTAAAGATTTGACGGCCGTTATTTCGCATGGCAAATTGATAACAAATCTGAGAAGATTCAACCAAGCTTGTACCAGCCGTCAGCCGGCATTTCGCTTTGTCGGTCCATAATTACCCACATACACCGTATTTACAGTGCGTTTCTATCGCCAGTTAACCGTTTCAAGAATTCTACAGGATCTTGAAAATTGGTTGCTTTTTCGACGGAGCGGCTCTGATCTTCATAAACGTGTCGGTCACTATTCCAGCATTGGCGTAGCCAGTGAGGCCCAGGGGGCCATGCCCCCAAAATATTTAGCATATCTAGTCATTTTGTGTTTTGTGAGGCGGCGTCGCACACAAAATACTGTTGCTTGCCTTCTGTCAAAAATTTTGCACCCTAAAAAAATTTGGGCTGGCTACGCCATTGTATCACTATTTTCGCCACAGACAAACAAGCTTTTCATTGAAAACTTCCTTGATTTTTGACTTGCACCTCTAGTTTAAAAATGAAAACCTCTTCAACGAATACTTCAACTTATCGACTTGTACCTGCTTTCACTACACGAGAGTCTTTTAAACTTCGTACCTGAGAGTCTTTTAAACCAAGTTTCGTAGCCAGCTTCTTACGATCTGGTTTTCCGATGTACTTGTGCTGCTGGAATTTCTTTTCCAGTGCTTTGCGTTGCATATCCGAAAATACCGCCCTCCTCAGCATGCCTCTTCTGTTTTTGCCTCGAATGGTTGTTGGCAGCCAGCATGGCAACACTGACCGGTTGGCGTGGTTGAGAAGAGATCCATGTGGAGCTGAGAAAACAAGATGGAAGATGTGCAGAAACAAACGAAACCCAATACCACCTTGTAAAAGCATGTTGTTTATTTTATCGCCAGCGAATACTTCACAGCTTTCTGCGAGTAATTTAAAGTGCGAAATACGTCTTCGAAATGTATAAGGGCTTTTTAGCTTAAATGTATTTGTTTTACGAAATTAGTGAAATCATCGTGAACTGGAATCATTCTGAACCATGTTTTCATCTTTAGGGAGTTTGAAAACGCACAAAAGAAAAACGCGAAAGAATCAAAGTGGCTTCGCACAAGTTTCTTGTAATTAGACAGACCAACATTTCACCTGAGAGCAGCACAAATGCGACTGTCATATTGCTAGACGATAATATTCACTTTTACGTCAACTTAGGTTATGGTCAAGAAAATTTTTCTCCATGTTTCAAACATCAGTTTGGTGGTCGACATCTTTAATTCAGAACCGCGACTTCCACAGCAACCACCGAAGTTGCTGTGGAACAACATGGCGAGACGCACTGGCCGCCATTCGGTAAAATTCAAGAAAAACTTCGTCGCTGTTGTTTTCCGTGTTGGTCGTGTGGCAGAGGAATACCTTCCAAGTGCTGTGGGGACGTGGTCAGGCAGAAAACACAGCAGGGTTATTTCTTGAATTTGGGTTGGCATTTGTCAAGCGTTGAAATTAGCCTCCTCGTGCGCAGTTGCAGTGTTTGTCGAAAAATAAGGCTTTCTTCCTGACTAAAGCCAGCTTGAGTCTTAGGCAAATCGTCACAAGGCAAGGGCTTCGACCGTAAAAAACATTGCAAAGCTTTCAAAATGCACTGTCTTCAACGTTAACGCAATTGATTTTTCTTTATTTGAACCAGATTTTCTCCAAAAGACGAAATATGACAATCATCCAAGAATTTACACAAATGCCAAATAATTAACTGAGGTAGCTTGTTAAAAAACTTAAAGCGTTTTGTTGTCGTTGTAAGGCGCTTAAAAATCTAAGTATTTTTTGAAAACGCTGTTTGTAACGGAGACACAGGTGCTGCTAGGGTGTCACGTGCATGACACACAATCACAGACCATAGAATTGGTATTTGTCAAACCTAGGAGTTCTCAACCAATACATCCCTCAATACCAAAATGAGATCTTATTTACATAATAGTAACGTGTATCTACAGCAAAAAAGTGTACATTTTCAGCATTGTGGTCTCTACGACCAGCAACACGCACGATGCGTTCCATCATGATCAGGAAACGCTGTTCAATGCAAAAACTGCAGCTCAACATCTCTCCCAGAATCAGCAGCACACAGCACACACATCAGGTTAACGTGCATGCAACATTTGAAAGTGTTCTTTTCGACTAAAAATTGCTTGAAGATGTTTTGTTCAAACAATATATTCCATGTGTTGGCGTGCTATACTTTCAATTGTAAATACCACTGACATTGGCGTCGGAAGGATTTTTTCCGGGAGGGGGGCAGTAGGGGATTTTCTCAAAATTTTTTCCAGGTGGGGGCCAAAAGTGGTGAAATTTGGTTTTTACCCCTCGAAATTGAAAAATCAACCTTTTTTTGCTAATAATTTCACAATCCAGGGGGGGACAAAGCCCCCCTGCCCCCTCCGACGCCCATGACCACTGATGAAAAACAAAAGAACTTTGGAAGTAATTGGCATGGTGAAAATAGTCAAAACAACCGAACACACACAATACAAAAAATGAACAAGAACTGCTTAACCAAATTTTAGAATTAAACGTTATGAAGATATTTTTATCAGCGACGCATTTCCCTTTCTATATGCTCTACACATATGCTATATAAACTTGCGAGTAATTGGCCCTCCGGGCTCCGCTTTTATAACTTTGCGATGATTCGGTCTTGTACATATCTTAATTCAAGTAATAGTCTCCACAAACGTGACGCAATCGCATTAATCAAGGAATTGTTTTTAATAGGAAATCAATTTCACGTAAATCTGATTCTATCTGAATAAGATGTCAGGACTGATGATGCGTGCATTTACATGAAATCGATTTCCTGTGTAGATTTGCTGTTTGATCCGACGACATCACCTCCGCGCAGACTAATTACTCCCTTTCTACGAAGTTTTTCTTAACAGAATGGAAATTGCTTTATCTGCATATTTTAAACACGAAAATTAAAATATTGTCTTCTGGCAGGGAATTTTTTTCTTGCATGCTATTTGCACGAAACTTCACCACATCACGTGACCCTGAGCAACATTATCTGCGAGACCTTGCCAGAGAACAAACATTGCATGATTTGAATAGCTTTCTTGCCGTTTTAATATTATTCAAATATATTGTAGAACATCTTCCTGGTTGATTGGGAATTGCTGGATGTGAAAACTTGGCACTTACCAAGAAATGTGTTTGGAGTTACGTAACGGCACGGCTGACTGGCAATAGCTGCAGGTGGGGGTAGATCGCTGGTAGGGAGGATGTTCAAATGTTCAGGAAAACACCCTCGAGTGCTGGAAACTAAAAAAAACAAGCAAGTTTTGATAAACCGCAGTAGAACAAATAAAGCGACGAATGCCCAAAAAAGGTTCATTGACTACCTGTAAAATTGTTCAAGGTTATTTCAACCGTTCAACCGAGTGTATCTGTCACTTTCGTACCTGAGCTTCCCTTCTAATTGGCAGTTACTGAAAAGAACCGTTGTGTGGCCCGCTCTCTACATTCTTGCACTTATCTGGTCCGCTGTGACAACATTTGTTGACCCTTTAACCTGCGCCCGCGGCGAAAAACAAAAGGTGTCGTATTTCGAAATAACGGAGCATGTGGATCTACAGTAACTGAAGTGAGATAATTGCAGAAATTAACTTAGGTGTCACAAAACTGCGAATTTATGCTAAGAAAGAAACATTTTCTAAACATTTTGCTGCTCGCCAGATTTTGCTACTTTTGTGCTGCGGGCAACTGCACAGATAAATCGTCTGACTTTCAACCACAGAGTTGCCACGAATTTTGGAAAATGGCTTTACCTTACAGCACATTTTTTCATTTTTGTTGCGCTTTTTGACTTTTAAAGTTCTAAAATCAGTTGGAAACCAAGCACCATCAGCGGCATTGATCCTTAGCACCGACTCGACCTAAGTGTTATTATTGCCATAAAGCATGTTCAAGATAGTTTTAAAACAAGCAGTTAAGTGCAGTTTGCATTTTAGCGTCTTGCTTTCATGTTGTAAACCCTAAATGTAGCGATTGTTTGAAGAAATGCACGGGCCAAATTGGCCTGACGTGCAGAGTCATAAGATGGATAGTAGGTCAGTGGTGAGGCCATTCTGCTTCGGCGTGCAGACGATAGCGCTGTGAAAAGTTTTATATTTCATTTTTAAAGATAGGAAAAAGCACAAACCTGCAAATAGGTCTGTTTAGTGTTTGTAGATTAGCTTCAAGCGCCATTTTGATGATTGGACTTCTACTGTACGTAAAAAAGTCATGTCTCGATACTTTTGTGTTTCTATTCAAAATAATACAGTAAAGAGTAAATGTCTTTCAGGCTGAGGCCAACATGGTAAGACAGCAGATTTCTGAAGACTATAGGAAGTTAAGCCCTTACCTAAATGCGGGTTTTTCAGCAAGAAGCCTTCTTTTATGAAATTGAGATTTAGCAAAAGGTGACAACGCACATAAATTTTTCTGTACGTATTTTAATGCGTCCACTTACGACAAAGAGCTGAAAACTGAAAACTTTTAAAAGTCGATTAATTTTTTTTTCAAGTTCACTTCAATGACGTTTATTGCTTTAAATCCAACAATATCATTTTTACCTCTCAGAAAATAGCACAACAACACTAGGCCAGATGTACCTGAAAATTAATATTGTTCTCACTATGAATACCATTAAAAAACTAAACACAGCTTTGCTATTACAGACCAAGCCGGTTTCGAGACGCAACATCTTCCTAACATATTTCAAGTACGAAAGTTTTCCAACGACTTTTTAATGACGGTTTCACCGAATTTTCAAATGGCTTCCAAACCTTACTAAGACTTAAGAAATGAGCATCCATCCTTTAAACTCCTAAGCAATGGTAATCAAATGCTGACCTTTATTCCGGGCTCCTATGTCGGTCGCATAAGAGACCTTCAAGCCTCATCGTTGCGCTATACTAATTGAACAATTTGACATAGGCTACCTTTTGTGTTTTCATATTGGCACATTGGTCTTTACTGTTCAGTTTTCAACATTATGAAACGTTACCAACAGGGTTGCGGAGCCGGAGTCGGAATCGTAAGGTGTCGGAGGTTTTTGGGTGGAGTCGGATTCCTAACAACACTAGGAGTCGGAGTCGGATTTTTTGTCCTACTCCGGATGTCCAATTGGCTCATTTTTACATCACACTCCTAAGTTGGGAATTCCTGTTGAAATAGTACATAATTTCTTTTGAAACTTTTGTTGAAACAGAGATTTCTTGCTGTACACCACGATTTCCATTGATTTTAACAGTCAAACTTCATTCCCTTTATGTTAAGGAGTCGGGATTCGGAGTCGGAAATTTTGGAAAGTCGGAGTCGGAAATTTTGGAAAGGACAGAATCGGATATTTTACCTCCGACTCCGCAACCCTGGTTGCCAATGAGCATTTTTATAAAGAGTGTGAAAAGTAATACGGGATTCTTGTATGTTTCTTTATCCAAAGACGCCTTAGAGAATTTTCCAGTTTTTGAAATATAAGTACCTGGTGTGCCTCAGAAGTTGTCAGTAAGTAATTGACCGATATTCTACGCCGATAAATCTTCCCACAGATAGCTACAACCAAACTTATACTGTTGGATGTGAGAAGAGAGCTTTAATTTAGACGTAATCAGATTGCAAGCAAATGAGTAATGGTGTGTAGGTCAACTGTTTCACTCGCGTGCAGCAGGGATTGACATATTTGATTAAAGTAACACAAAAATTTCTTCATCTGTTTAGTATTATGAGAAAGCGAAGACACGTTTTTTCGAAAGTAGTGTGAAGTCGGTCAGGGAAAAGTAGCCTACTCACTTTTAAGTTTCAAAGTCATGGGAAAACTTAAAAAGACTTTCATTTTAACTTGTTACAAAGTCATTTTCGACATTTTGTTGCGTTACTTTTTTCCTGCCTGGAAATCACTTAGGACCGGAAACCTGCCCAAACAGAGAGTTACATTGACGATCGTAGGTGCACAAGAAAGCAGGTTACGTGGTGCTCCGTTTTTCAGAACATCCTATTTTTCTGAGAAATAGCAATTTTTGGCTGACCGCTTATTGTAATTGACAAAAACGCCAAGGTGGTTGTTTTAGAGGAGAAATTGACTTTTTTCCGTTAAACTAATTACCGTAATTGTCCCGTAAAACAATAAAGCGGCTTGAGTACAGAATAAGCGATTCAATTCATATTGCCTGCATCGATTTGATTTAAAAACTGCAGTCGAGTGAAGGTTTACTTTGGCGCTCTGCATAGAAACTACAGTACGACCTGCGTGGGGATGTGTTTCGGCAAAATGCACGACAATGTTTATCCGAGTTAACAATGAGTTGCACTGAAAAAGAATGTATCCCAGCATAAACACAGCACTGTTTTTGACAATTGCATATTTTCTCATGCTTTCATCACACAGACTAAATCAAAACTTCTCAGCTTGATTTCTAGATAGAAAATTTTTGTGGAACTCTTGTCGAACGTCAAGAAAATTTTCCGACTCCTACCCATGGTCATGAATCTTGAGAAAGCATCGAAAGAGTGTAATAACAAGCATAGAATTAGGTTTTTAAGAAGAGTTCGCGGTGTAACGCTACGCAGCAAGTTGCGAAACTGTAAAGCTCGTACAACCCTAAATGTAGAGCCACTTCTCCGAATAGAGAGATCTCAGCTGCCATAGTTTCAGCTGTGTGGCCAGGATGATACGAGAAAGGTTTGCGAAGCACGTTCGACTAGTTACACACACAGGAAACGTCTGATTAGCCTGCAACGAACCAGCCAGCACGACTGAATGTCTTGCCTGGCTTGACAGTACTTTGGTAAGGTAGCAGAACTCCCAGAAGTTGCCAAATCTGTGTTATTTCGAAATCTGTTATGGCTGCTGACCCCACGACTCCCCTGGAGAAAATGCGGGTAGAAAATTGAATGAGAAAACTCGCACAGAGTGTATTCTTGAAAATTATGTCGTCATGGAAGCTTTCTGTTGTCATGCGAATCGCAGTGGTCCAGCTGACTTAATTTGATGCTAACCTGAATACATCGCTGGTAATTTCATGAAAAATATTGCACCTTTCATTGAACCTGGGAAACCACTACCGTAAAACAGCTGCAAGGATTTTTTGTTATTAGCATTCTTTCGGGAATTACATATGTACAATAGTGTGCATTACCTGGAAAAGATACTAACATATTTCTTCTTGGAGGTTACAACAACATCCGGGTCATTCATCTTGGTGAAGTTTGCGGGAAGGCCATGCAAAGCGCAGTAATGGTATGTATGCGAAGAAGGTGAACGAACACCCATTCAAACAAAACGCAAGCATCACAAAGTCTACGTGATGCTTTATGTCACAAGTGCTTTTGACGCAGGGCAAAAAGCAGGCGTATCTCGCATTGCTGCGGTCTTCCATCTACCACATGACAACGTCATTTCTACAAAGCCAGACACCGACGCATTGGTCGTGATGCCGTCGCGCGTTGGGCGCCGGCGCTTCTGGATCTCGGTAAACAAGGACTTGCAGCGATCATAAAAGCCAGGATTTTGTGAAAGTCAAAAACTAATGAACACGTCATTTATGATGTAATGCAATATTCACCATGCCGGTGTCAGAGTACTTAAATATCAAAGCGGTGTTGATCGCAAAATTCAGCTCACTCCCTGAATAATACCGCGGGACGTACAACAACCTATCAGTCCTCTCAAGTCGTTCTAAAAACAGTTAACAGTAAACCGAGTGATGAAGGAGCAAGAGGGCTGACATCGGTTGCGAGGGCTGACATCTGGTACATTTTGATGCAAATGCAGGTTGGGAAAATAGCATGAGGCCGGTCGCAGGTACGGTTTAATTTGTTTGTTTTGCGCCAGTCCACAACGCCGGATCTTTTGCGCGCTCATGGGCATGCAGTCAGTTTACCACACGAAACACAAACGGGACGCTCAGTGACAACCTTCCGGAAGTAACGCGACCTGAGTAAGTGAAAATCTGGGCGAAAATGCCAACAAATTCCGATTAGATTTGTGCGCCACGTTGAGGCGCCGTCACATGCAAAACCTTTCCGTTGAAGGTTTGAAAACATTCAAGTGAGAACCCTGCCTACTGTGGAAACGTAGCTAACGTGACCGCAACGCCGGGCAACCCTTTCCTTTTCTTAAACCGTTTGTTAATTTGGTCTTAGCAGGTCTAGACGGCTGTACACGGAAGTTTCATTGCAAAATCCGCCTGCCGTTATACATGAGCAATCTCATCAGTGTTTCAACTCTCGTCTAACTTTGAGCTTGTTCGATCCAGTCCAATCGGAGGATACGCAGCTGCCAGTGTGAGACACTGCAACATAATTGGTCTTCCCGCAAGTGGAAATTTTGCAGATCATGACATAGCATCGAGAGCGTTTTTCCCGGGGCACGAAATAATGCGGAGGTGGCAGACACTACGGAGGGTTCCATAAACGGAACTAAATTCAAGAATTTACGAAAGAACACCCAAGGCAAGCACGTTGACTCATTCCAGTACTTTCCGGACCAACTTCAACGAATATAGCCCATATCTTCGTCTTTTCCCTCATTTCTATCGCAGTTGGCTTTTATCACCTTTTGGCGTCAAGTCATGCAGGCATATCTGACACTGTTTCACGTCTCTACGTTATTGAGTCGGCGCCTAGCTAAAGGTTACATGGCGGCTCATCTACTTGCCTTGATAACTGCTTTTTGTCTGTTATAAGCCCGACTCGTGGGCGAAATATTTTACTTCAAGGAATTTTTAAAGGTTTTCGGTCAAGTTTCAACCATTTTTATGTCCGATGATCTGAAATCGACACACATCAATACCTGCATATTAGCTTCTCGCAACAGACCATAGAGCCAGCTTCTGAAAAGCAGCATTAATCATTGCGAAAAGGGCGTATACGCTGGCTGGTACCAGCGAGGTGGCAATTGAAATATGTATAGTATCGTAGGTAATCTGTTTTACAACTGCTTAACCGAAATTAGGCAAAATTAATCACAATCTGCGCTATCCTTGCCTTGGATTTTTTTCAAAGCTCGCGAACAGTTTCCGTTAAAGTCATCTTGAAACTATCTCATCTTGAAACTATCTCATCTTGAAACTATCACAAAAATTGCTTGTGTTGATGTCGTTTTGTTGCTCTTGAGAGACTTGCATTTTTGCTGGGGGCGACGTCTTGTTTCAAACTTTGTGATTCAAATGCATGTCAGCAGTGATTTGACGTCGCTGTTTCATTACTCAAACATCTTGACAAACGAAAGAACGGTTCGTTTAAGTAAGAGTTCCATGTTTACTTTTAGCAAATACCGCCGCGCGAAATTGCGAGTGCAGACTTCTTGTTTGACGGTTGTGTTTGGCTTTCTCAAATGAGAGGAAGATTTATTTGATTTCCAAGATAAAAGAAGGCGAATACTTTGTTGGAGAAAAAATTGTGGTTAAGGCTTGTTTGCGTTGCAATTTTTATTAAACCATCTTGTTCTGAACTGTATTATTCTGAACAGAGCATCTTTTCATAAATTTCCCGGAAGCTGTATTCAAACACAAAACTGAAAAGCTATTTATCAGTAAAACTATTACTCCCTGCCAACCGAACATGAAGGTCATAAATCGCGTCAACTGACTCATTTTGAATGCAATCACTTCTACAGCTGACAGCGCTAATTGAAGTCACAGCTGCTTTTTATTAGATGTTTCGGACATGTGCATGTCAAGCCACCGTGCGTAGACAGATATCCCAGCACAAAAAGGTTTGTTCTTTTCATACAGTTAAACAGGGAAATAATATGAATGGAAAACAGTTTCTACTTGCCATATAAAATGAAATTGTCCAGCATCTCAATGAGGCGTTGAGAGACAGTGGTTAGAGCTATCGCATTCAATAACAAAAAGATTTGAAATTGCCACAGTTTTTCTAGGTCAACCCAAAAAACAGAATATAACACTTAAACGAATATTTAATTTGAACGTAGCCGTTGATGGGATTCGACCGGTTCGCAAGAACCTGTTCTTGGAATTTCTTTAAACCCGAGAACCGGTTGTTGGCATGGTTTGCCTCTGGAGACTGTGATAGTGAGAGAACATGCTGTTAGTGAGTCCTGGAGTGAGAGAACCTGTTCTTAAAAATTTTGAATTATTTTGTTCTTAAAAATTCTTTTGATGACGGCATCTGGCTCGCTTGGTATTTTCTTAACAGGATTGTTATGGATGAAACTTTCTGTAATTTTCCTACAAAGCCATCAGTGACACCATGCAGCACCAGAAGTCGCATTAACAGTAAGAAGCATGTTAGTAAAGAGAAAATTCAGACATTTGCCATTGTTTAAAATTGTTGATTTTGCTTAAAAATGTACACGTTAGCTAAGTTAGTTGCATTAAGTGTTGAAAAATATTACATGGCTCTCACGGAAATACAA
>JGI24159J19872_10000331_pt1 | contig 39194 bp, 24 predicted proteins | sample Ectturendosymbi4_FD_19872 | JGI IMG/M metagenome (IMG submission 19872) | reverse complement strand
TTCCAATCCTCGCAGGCATCCAACCTGCTGAGCTTCGTCGCAGAGGAGCCACACTATCTCTAGGACGCCGTGCCATGGAGCCTGGACACTTGCTCCATACAGTGGCGGCATTTTAATTTCTTTGCAGGAACACTGCAGTAGAAATAATCAATTAAATATTAGGTTGATTGCTCTAAAATAATTCCATGAATGATGTCGTTTTCAGTTGTTGAGAAAAGACTGAAAATTCTTGAGATTTTCTAGGTTTCACCAGGATCTACTTTAACAAACTTGCAAATGATGTAAAGATTTTGGGGCAATAAAGTAAATAACTAAATCACTTCAAGCAAAACTGCGAATATCGGCGCAAAAATTTTAAATTTAGTTATTTTTTTCAGATCTAGTGAATCTTTTTTGTGAACCTAGTCTAGTGATTTTTGGAGAGAAGCCTATAACTGCACCGTGCAAGATGTTGTGGTATGCGGATGTGATCATCACGCACTCAGCTACACATTTAATGAAAACATGTACGGCTTCAAAAAATAACTTGAAAAACTTAAAGCAGCAAAAGGTTTATCGATTGTTTTGGTCATTGTTAACTGATTTGCGGATAAACATAAAGTCACAACCGTAATAGGTAAAAGAAAAGGGATTCACCTTTTCAGATCACTTGAAATTCCTGTAGTGTTGAACAAAAACGATGCGTGTTGGCAAAAAATATCAGGAAGTCCTTCATTTGTTAGAAAAAGTTTCTATTAGATCAAAAGTGTAACTGAGGTTTTTGTTGCTTTGTTGGCCAGTACATATGTTAGCTGTTATGAATATAATCTAGTGACCGAATTAAAAGAAAAAGATGCTAGCTAAATGTTCTCTAAAAGCTGTGAACTTTTAGTAAAAATGGAATTTTGAAATATTACGTTTTTCGAAGAAATGTTGTGTTGAGTAAATATACAGTATATTTGTTCAGTAAATTCTTGTGCCCCTCCTCCACACGCTTTGAATTTGTCACATCCATTAGTTCAGTGCCGGCAAAGTCAGATCTATTTGATTACGAATAAGCATAGTGTCCGTGGAATCTCAAAGAATTAAATATGTAGAAAAAAACAAAGCCTCTTGCTCAGCGGTAATGTGACTTGNCAAACGATCTTGTTTCATTTACCATTAAAAAGTGAACAAACATGTTGATTGTTTGAGTTGTTCGCAGGTTGCATCCTTTGTACGCCGTGACTACGGTCTGCTTTCCACGGAAAAATATATCCAGTGACGCAACCTGATAAATTCTGAGCATAACGTGAAATTTCTTTCATAAAAAAATAGAGAAAACCCGATATTTACAATGCTGTTGAAAAAAATTATTTACCTGAATTTCCTAGAAAACATTGCTCCATTTAGTCTATTTCCCCACGAATGTTGGTCTGGTCATCCTCAACAACAAAATGTTTAGCTTGGGTCAGCGCTTCTGTTCAGCTGTTCGTGTCGATTTAAGTAAAAATTGAATACTTGTTTTGAGGGCATGTTTCGCATTTAAAGGTTTTTTTCAAGGAGAGAAAAGTTGGAAGACCTGATGCGCTGTGAATCAACAAGTCTAGCGTAGAAACATTACTATTTTTCGCAAAAATAAGAATTGCTCAATACGTTGTAAGCGATCCACCATAGGGACGAAATTTAAGTTTACTGATCTAAAGACATTAGACTTCGGCGTAACTGACAATGTACTTTAACTGGAACTCACTTTATCATAGAAGCAACAACAACTGCTTATTTCTGACATTGGAAATCAAACAAAAAAATCCAAGCTGTTGCTCAGCAACGGCGAAACGCTCAAGAGTCGCGGTTGAGGCGTTGTGACATTAAAAATAGGCCGCGCTCTCGATGCAGGCTTAATTGAAACTTGTTGACAGGAAGTCGGTCTAGCTGCATTTAACCTAGCTGCATTTAAGCGAACCGAGTAATTGTTTTGCTGCTTTGTTAAAAGCATCTGTCGATTTGTCATTTTGAGTGTAATTCGACACCGCATCACCAATAAAAACATATACTATTTACAATGGCAGCAAGCCAATTACGATTTAACAGTCGCGTTGTACTAATTCTGAATTAATATAAGGAATTTGGCTTGCTTGTCAACAAAGCTTAGCAGTGTTTCATTTGAAAAACTCCATTTGCTGAAAAACAGTCGCCAATTTCGTTACAGAATGTTGGCAGAGACGGTCACACCAACAGGACGGGGCTAACGTCTGTTTTAAGAATCCACAACAGTAAAAGCAAACTGCTCAGGACGGATAGCTTTGACATCATATAGTTTTCCCAAAATGGTTACAAAATCTTCAGCGTAGAAAGGATACATGGTTGCTACTGACAACAATTAAAAGGTCTAGGTTCGCTGCAAGCTTTCGAGGAATCAGCCGACAGGTCTCTGCTTTCATAAGCAGAGACAGGTCTCTGCTTTCATTGGCGTCTCTACTTTCATTGGCGATGATTCAGACTTGCACATATCTGTTTGCTATTGAAACACTGAAATGACCTTGCCTTTTAAAATGGTCAGTTCCTTCGAAAACAAAGAAAATGAAGCTTTGAGACTAATCGTGCTTGACAACCGTTTGCAAAACAAGGCATGGTATTTATCCTTCATTAGTCACGTAAAGTAATTCCTGTAGTGTGGGCTTATAAAATTGCTGAGCCTCAAGGCTGCTCCCAATTAAAAAATCCTACATGATAACATCATAAATAGCTTTTGCAAAACTCCCCATCAAGTGTGATCTTATTTTGGCTTCTACAAACACTTTCGTCTGTCATAGAGTGGTAAAGCATTTGCTGCCTGTTATAATTACGTACTAAAGAAATTATAACGCGATGTGCTCAGTTTTGGCATTGCTGACGAAATGTTGCTTTGCAGGCGTTCCGAGTGATAAATTTTTGTCACTTATCGTTCAACTTCTCTTCACTGCTGATCCTCGTTACCTTTCAAAATCGACAAAAGTACCTTTTGTATATCATCTGAATCTTGCAACTGGTGTTTTAAAACTGACTGGAGAGTTTCAAGCAACGCTATATTGCCAAAAAATTTGGAAAGGCTCTATTAATGTTGAAATATGCTTTGCTACACTCAAGGTACTTGAGAGTTTTTACATTAAGAATTTCACAAAAGAATGACAATGCTAGCGCCGATGTTTTCATGCCAAATCAAGAAGTAAGTAAACGTCGTTGTACCATCGGAAAAAGTAGGGTGACGTTTTCGTGAGTTTTCTGACTAAACCACGAGCTTGAAATCTAAAACAGCCTTTGTATTTAGCATGGGCTGGGTTCAGCGGCCGTGACCATTGCTACTCCCTAGACGTGGTATTAAGATTTTAACGCAATCCGCCGATGGCTCTCTACATTGGCAGGTTTCTAACCTTCGTGGACTACAGAGCGTACCTTTGTCTGCCGTGTTGTATTTGCAGCACGCATGCATCTTCACATCGAGCACGCAGAGCGAGAGACGTGGTCAATTTTGCTATGGCGTTCCACGGGAAAAACAGGAAATCACCGCAAACAGATTGCGATGGTGCTTTCGTCGACAGGTCTCTCATAGGCGCGGTGCTGTTGAGGCAACACATTTCCAGAGAGTTCTTGTTATATAATTTATCAGAAACCGACCTGGGTTTCTGAGTGATCCCGCGTTTGTTTTTAAGCGTCTCTGAAACTGCTGCTCTGGACGCATTGCAGTTGAGTACAGCGTACCGTTACACAGCCTTTCACTGAAGATCTTGTTTCCCAATCACGATGGTGCAAGGTGTGGTAAAACCACACTTTGCGACGGGAGAAGCGCAAGAGAGACAAATGACAGTTGATTTGCTTTTGTGTATCATCAAGTAAACAGGAAATCCCCAAAGTTAAATTTATCGAAGGCAGTGCTACTGATGTTATGAAGTTTGACGTCGTATGACAAAAGACACCCCCTTTGCTTTCTCTGAGTGCAACAGCACTTGTAACGCTTGATGGAAAAAGTCAGCATCTTGATCAATTGTTCTTGTCATTCGTGTTTGTTGTATTAGTTTGGTTGGTGTTGGATTTTTGCCTCATGTCAGTTACAGTGGCGTCTGGGTACAGAGCGTGGAAACACAACGTTAGGTCATTTTTTCAAGGTAGCGCTGCTTACTGCTTTCGTTTGACTCGTGACCTCGTCACGTTCTAAACAACAGGTTGCAAAACTTAGCCTGCGTGTGGCAGGCAGTCACGTAAGACTAGGATCATTCATGCTTGCCATTCAATTGTAGAAACATCACTTGGAGTCTGCTACAGAAAGGAGATAAAGCACGACCTGCCTTTTTGCAATGGTGAGGTCAATTTTAAGAACTTGCAAGCCAGCTCAGAAGTTTATTTGCAAAGCTACATCAGGAACTGCATTTTGTCGAGCACATTTGAAGCAACGAGGTGTAAGCACGTGGAGAATGACCCTGTTACCGCAGCTTGTTCATAAGGCCAAAGCCTATTGTTGATCGTGTGTTTGACAGAAATTTGACAGGTGTAATACGACAAAATAGACAGACGTTGTAAAACTGGAAGAGTTGAAATGCTGTGTAGTTTGTCGGTAACGACAGCTTATGCAACAAAGAACAACTTTGAAAGAACAGTTCGACAAATTTAATTTGACTTTAAAACAGCTTGAGAATCTACGAGATATTTACTGCAGCCCAAATGTGCAGCTGGGCACCATACTCGCGTCTCATGTTTTGTTGTCTGTTTGTTATTAATCTTAAAGTTACATGCCTTCTTTTTATGCATGCTTAGCATTTTGAACACTAGACACAACAAAACGTTTTTCTTTTAGTATTTGATTTCCTCGTTACAGTTGTGAAATTTTTACTGCTTTGAAATATAAAATGACGATCCAATGACTTTGTGGAAACGGAGTAATCTTTCGTCAGGAATTTCAGAAATGCTTGGAACACGTGCAAAACTGCCGCACGCTAACATGGAAATTCTTCCGTGAATTTACAAAAAGAAAATTCGTGTGGGGTGCTTCTGATCTAGTGCGAAGAATGGATTGAATTGCATTTTGTGTTAGGTTATTTTTAATTCTTCGCTGCATAGCAGCTTCATTTGATCATACTCATAAGTTTTAGAAATTTCTCGACCTTACAAGAAACCTTTTCAAATCTAATACATAGCACAGATGCGGCCGATTTACGCATACTTATATTGGCGTGAGTAACCTGCTTGAAATCTTTATATCAGGCTATAAAAATGCTCTTGCAATGCGAAATACGATAAAATGACCTGAAAATTCTGGAATATTCCGGTAGATAAAAGTGTTTATGTCGGGAAGGCGTTGCTGTTTCAATGAGGTAATATGTCACAGCAGCTTACGTGCAGTGCCAGGTTCTGGTGTGTGACTCTTGAGCCATACGTTTATATTGGTTCAACGAAACTGTCAAAGCAGAAAGAGGTTTATGAGATTTACAACAGTCAGCGGCAAAGTTAAACCGTGGCACAATCGGCCGAATACCTTTCGGCGTATGAAAAACGCGCACTTGTGATCACAGAGGGTGGGTCGGGTAAAGCATTTTTGAAAACGTGTTGTTTCAGGTGCACAAGATTTCCAAAGAGGAAATTCTCAGGTAAAAACAACCTTGCCGAAAAAGTACTTTTGAAAACTTTTAGAGGTATTTATCATGGTGTCGCATATTTTAAAGAAATTAAAGAAATTGCTGTTCTGATTTGAAATCAACTCAAGTTGTTTGATGAGATTGAATTTGCGTTTTTTCCATTGCAAATTTACCTACTGCTTTATCAGTTTTAAATGGAACGAAAGAAAAAGTTGCCTAATTTGAAGCCGCACTAAATTTGCGTGAAGTTTTATCACAGTTTCTTTTTTTATACGTTGCACCTCAGTGAAAGTAGTTGGATGCAAAAAGCTAACGACGTTTTTGAAAGTTTTATACAAATATTACTTTAGAGATAATGATGTCTACTCAGTAGGCGAAATATATACTCTGATAAGATCTTAGTGTCTGATACCTGGCTGTGAAAGGATTCCTTTTGATAGACAAGATCACTTTACAATAAGTCATCAAATAGTAATACACAAAATTGCATTACTGTAGCTTTAACAGTCAACAAAAATTTGAAAGAAGCGAAGTGTTTAAATCCACTGCAGACTTGGGTCGTTGCAGAAACGTTGCAGCTTTACATGAATTTCAGTTCATGCACTTTTTTCCTTTTTGTTGCTCTCCAATCACCATCGGTGGAAAATTGTTCAAACAAAAATTCGGTCTAGGTCAGTCGTTCCCAACCTTTTTCTATTCACGGTCCACCACGCCATTAATTATTTAGCTTTAGAAAAACCAATATTTTGAAAACCGGACGTTATGGAGCATTCTGATTTTATATTTGGAATTCAGCAAACTAAAATTATCGTAGAAGTGCAAGTGTCACCTTACCCAATATCAAAACGTTATTGAGCCGGTTATCGTGTAAGAGGAGGCTGTAAATCGCGGACTACCTGCTTTCCTTCGCAGACACCTCGTTGGAAACTACTGGTATCGATAAAGACACTGATAATTAGTTGAATAGACTGCAGTGCAAATGTACCAGGTCAGGACCGCAACCAGCTGATATTTCCAGGGGCCAAAATGAGTGTAAATTCTTGTCGCAATATTTTCGGAGGGGGGAAATCGTAACTTGTACTTAACAACTAAACGTGTGTTGGAAAATGTTTGAGGGACAATTTCCCGGTTGCCCAACCCTGAATGCGGGCCTGTACCAGGTCAAAAAAGAAGTAGTTTCGTTAAATTTTGAATCAAACGTTGGTCACTCGCATTGAAGCAAAACAGCGGACAACACTGTTGACGATCACCTATACTAGCCACACAAATAGAACATTTGCAACACATGTTTTCAGGATCAATTTTCTGCCAAGCTGCAATCGCTCTAAGCTGCTTTGCGAGCGGAAAGACGTATACGGTCGTTGAAAGTTGTTTTTAGCCAATGCCTCTTGCTCCAATTCACCTCCCAAGTCAGTCACGATTGGAAGATACCAGAAGATGTTTGTGTTTCTAGTCAGCGACCGAACAGGTGGTAAGCCACCTCCAGTTTCTTCTAAAACTATCTAATCTCCTTCAAGCGGATTGCTTATGAGCGAAGTTCCACTTGTTTGTTGTCTGTTATGGCTCCATTACTTCATGAGGTGAAGCGTCATAATATTTTTAATTTCAGCTTAATTGATCTCTGGGTTTTGTGGACTGCTTTAAGGCGAAAGCTCCCCAGGTATTAGTCGTACTGCTCGTTTACTTCAGTGTGGTCCTCTATTTTGTTCGAACGTTTGCAGCTTGCATTCCTTGTGCTCGAGTCGTACGCACTGCTCGCTGTTCTTAGTGCTGTCAGGTGTCAGCACATTGCACAGTGTTGCTCTCAATCAAAATGTTGTTGAGAAAATGTCTGAGTAAAGACCGTATCTATTCGCAACATTAAACAACAGCACGTACCAACGGTTTTTGTTGAAGAAATTTTCACATAGGTGTTATCGTCTAATTGGTTCCTGAATAGGGTGTCCTTGACATTTTTGCAGCTGCATCCGTAGGCCTGAGTTTCAAGTCAACGCACGTGGTCACCGTTTGCTTGGCTTTGCCTTAGGGTGCTGGCTGGCGTAAACGAAAGAGTTCGCTTGGACTGTTGGAAGATCGCTTGGACTTGAGACGCTGATCGGGTTTTCACTCTGGACGCTTCTCAAGATGCCAGTTTTCATTCACGCTGATCGAGCCGCATAAAAACTTTTGCGCCCACGTCACCACCTACGATTCTGCGTGATGCAAAACCTTGGATAAACGTGTTGCAATTTTGTTACAAACAGCGAGATTCCAGTGACCGCAAGTGCTTCATAAGACGCATCGAGGGGCTGACTTAGCGCAGACCGACGTCAGATTAATGCAGCGATTGAAGCAACGTCTCGTCGTTCGGAGCTTTGATGTTTCGACTGCTCAATTTTTCTGAATGCGAATGTTTCTCAGATCGCCATAGGGGCTCCGTCAATGTTGTAACTCTCTCTTGGAGCAATGACAAACTGGTCTATCGGCCATTTTTGAGCTGAAACTGGCGCAGGGCTGAGAAAATTAAACGGAAGAGAATATTTATTTACATGCAGCATACTTGTCAGATTTAGGAGGCGATAACTGAATTGGTTTATTTCGCTGCTGCAAGATCCTGTTGCAAAATCCGCCAAGCAAAAACCGGCTTAGCGGGTCTTGGTCCGTTGTTGTCTCGACGTAATTGTACGGCAAATTCTGGAGGCTGTCCATCACGACTTGCTAATGCAAATAAATCTACTTTCAATTTGCAAGCATAAGAGTATTTCTGTTGTGTAGTTCAACCCAGGAACGCAACGAGGTTAGATGGCGCCCGGGGCAAGAAGCAATTTTGGCGCCCCCATGTTCGAAACTGAGGTCTTTCGGAGCAAATGTATTGTATTGAAGAAAGTACTTGTGTCATTGTTGGGAATTTTTGGCGCCCCCGCAGTGATTCGGCGCCCGGGGAATTGTGCCCCCCTTACCCCCTCGGTTACGCCCCTGGTTCAACCTGTTACCTCAGGGTGATATTTAATGCACTTGTCTACGATATTGGATTTGCTGAGTTATGTGCATTCACTACAGATCATACAGGCTTACTTTATATCGCTAAAAATCAAGGTAGACCCTGACGAAAAGATAAATAGCAAACTTCCGTAATCCGCCCATGCAATTTTTGAGAACGGTTTAATTTACGTCACTACCAACTATATATCTACACAGAAACAGTGTGAGTTAAAATAAAGCGTAAATAAGTTTGATTTTCGTCTAGGTTGTGATGGTCGGCTACATTACTCTTTCAAAAAATGCTCACACTTTTTCAGCATGCGACGTACTTATAAAATGAACAAGTCAAAATGATCTACCTACTACAAAAATGCAAAACATGTATTTACTAGTAAATATATTGAGAATTCTTGTTACAATGTATGCTGATGTACCTTGCATACCCACATGAGCCCATATTGCACAATACAACACAATTAACTATGTACATTTTTTGTCGTTTCTTGATTTTACTATGATGACTTGCACTGAATAGAATCAGCCAGGGTTTTAATGTCATGCAATCCACCTACAGTACCTTTGAGATCGGACTGGTAGATCGCAATCAACGTATTGAGCACCCCTGCTTTAAAAGAACAAAAAATGTCTTTGTTACTCACATCAGCGAAAGGAAGCGAATAATAAACTCATTTTCTCTAAAGCTTTTGCATTTAGTCAATATATGTATTTCAATAAAATCAATTCTGACCCACCTTTATGTCATGTGGGAGTGCTTCAATTTACTTCAGATGGGGACCAGAAAATCTCATATCTCGCTGCGGCGAATCTTCTTGTGAAAAGATTCGAAACGTCAACCATATGACGCGGTTAATATCAAACGTAAAGGCTGTCATTTTATGTTAAACTGTGAGCTTTCCTTGAGAGAGAAAAGTAAGCAACATCACGGCCATTTGCCGTTATTACTATTTGCAATGAAAACGTTATGGTTCGTCTATTTTGCCCGCCTCGTCGCCGCTTATGCCAAATTTCTCGTATATGGCTAGAGGTGTGTGCGAACAACAACAGCGATTTCACTTTGACTTATCAACGTCAAGGCAGGAGATAGCGATACTGTACGGCCTTTCAATCTGGCTGTCATCCGCCCCTAAACGACTGCCAATAGCCAAGGGACGCGCGACAGATAGCAAGAAAAGAAATAAATGACTCCCAACAAAGCAAGTGCCAAACAGTTTTGACAGATGCAATGTTCGTTGTTGAAGATACGCAAACGGTATGAGTAAACAATGAAAAAACGCACGATCAAGTACGCCCCTATTGAACTAATACTTACATTATGATAAGGAACTGGTAATCTCAATCGTATAGCCAGTTGAAAACGGATAATCGAAAAGATAACTGTAATTAACAAGACACACAAAAAAGGTTTAACAGCCTCATCCCCACCAAAAGAAGGTTCTTGAATTAACGTATGTTATGATTTTCAATTAGAGGATTGTTACGTTTTTAACTGAAAAAAGGCGAGGTTGCTTTGTGTTTCTGTTTCCCCTGTTGTGGTCTTGCAAGAGCAAAGCGTTTCTGTACTGGTAATTTCGTAGATACGGTTTACATCAAAAACGGTTTTCACCTTTTCAGCACAGGCCCGCAACCAGGGGTGGTCAACTGGGCATATGCCTCCCGAAATTTTCAAAAACGTGTTAGTTGTTTGGTACAAAAACAAGTTACAATCTTTTTCCCCCCTCCCCGGAAATATCAGCTAGTTGCAACCCTGTTTCAGCATATAGGATAACATGCGATAGAAGTTTCCCTCCATTACATATTTGATGGTCGGTTTTGATCTTGGAAGATTTTTGCTCTGTTTTGGGATGTTTTAGTAAAATTATTGTAAAAACGCAAAATGCTTACGAAGCAACGCACTCTTAGAACATGTACGTGCTTCAGTAGCACAAGTAGATGACTACGCAGTTGAGCTGATTCACTGACCACCGTCATTTTAGAAATCAAGAGGATGCCCTATCCTGGCGATTTCGTACAGAGCATCCTGTTGAAGCCATGCTAATGCAAGTAAAGATTTACTCCGGAGAATAAAATATCCTGTATGATTTACACTCTTTTACCCGGCGTGTATGCGTCCTCCATTCAGGATCGGATCGAGCGAGTAACGTCAGGGGGGAGCGATTTCTGTAAGATTTGATAGTCAAGGCTCATAACGTCTTCGCTAATGTAAGAAAGATGAAGTATACTTCACAACACTGCTGTGGCAAAACAATGGACGACATACTAGCCTTATATCGCGAACAATGAGACATTGCGAACATGACGAAAGACTTCTTCGGAAATGGTTTTGATATGTTGTTTTCCGAATTGAACAAAATCATGGTGAATAAAGTTGCTTTCGTAGGTTGTAGGGGGTCGATCGCCCCAAGCCCCTTTAGATCCGCCACTGCCTCCATTCAACCAGAAACTAACGATTTTTTTACTAAAATCAGCAGTAAAGCTAGCTCTACGGGGAAAAATTTTGATGAAAAAAATGCTGTCATCGTTAGTTTATAGTTTCAGCTTCAAGACAAATTTCATTTATGCTTCCTGCTTTACTATTTTCTTTCCACGCGCCACTCACCAGAAACACTTTGTTTAAAACAGCTCTTTGTGCCTTGGTGTCTTCAACAGTGCAATGTTTTTCATGTAAAATGTCGTGAGTTCAACGCCTTTTGACCCCGTTTGTTGAACTCTTAGGCAGTAAACAATGCGCCACCCGGCATGGTGTTGCGGCGTGGGCACGTATATATCCATTCGTCGCCCTACACATTGTGATCGCAATCGGATGGTGGTCGGCCGTATTATTGCAGTGATCAAACCCCTAATTTTGACACCTCGTCTGAGTGCTTCGAACAGGTGTGCAGCGGCAAAGTATAAGAGAACAGCATTGCACGGTCTGCTGCCCCCGTTCTGGCCATTTTTAGCCTGGCCTGTCAATCATTTCCATTACTGAGCGTTGATTCGCAGATATGGCGGCATATGTTTGCGACAAGACGGTTGAATGGCCAGCGACACGATACGATCGGGGCACATCTTGCTGACAAGTTGTCTCGCTCCGAACTCCTGGAAATGACTATTTAAATGTGCGCGAGGTCATTACTAGTGATTCTGCCACCAGATATCGAAACGCAAACGTTACCTGTCAACACAAATAACCAATTTCGCGCTCGGGACCGATGCTGCTGCTGCCGGCAAAACCCAGTCGTCACGTTTATAGCGATATATCTTGTTTGCGATGCAATCGCGCGGTTTATCGCTTTTCCGCGCAAATAAAACCGTTTCAAACACTGTTGAAGTTCCCTTACTGGTTTTTTAAGCACCATCCAGACCCCATTCTCTGCGATAAGGCATTGTTACGCGATGGAGACACTTTAAAGACGTTTTCGTGGTCCGTAAATATGGCTTTGTCGGTATGCATTTCCTGTGAATTTGATGCATCGCTGTGCAGTGCTGGACATTAGGCTACATGATAATTTTGCAGTTGCTTTCAGGTGTTCCAATGTTTGTTGCAGTGCCACGCTATGTCGTCACACGGGATTTTGATGGTGGAGAATTGCTGACTGAATGGGAAAAGGTTTAAAAGTCATCCATGTGTTGCCATGGATTGCTATACCCCGAGAGGATTTTGTTCTGCAGGTGTGCAATGCCTGGCCTGTGTAAAATCACGCGATGGCTGCCGGTGTTGCATCTTTTCTGGACATTGTTGCCATGCAAGCGGCGCGTGAACGGTTTTCACACCCGTTTTTCGCAAAAAGCTTGACACAAAACAACAAGAAACGCTTTTCAATGGCGGTCATGTGGAACCCACGCTGCGAGCGGCGGCGTTTGGCGGCGCGGCGGTGGACGCTTCTTTCTGAACGAACGTTCATATTGAAGGAAGAAAAACGCAGTCGGGGTCTGGAAATTTCTCGTCGACTTTACCGTAACCTATTACAGCCTTTAAATTTTCAAAAATATGTAAATATTTTTCGAAGCTTTCCCGTCGCGGTCACATGACGACTCTCTGCATCTCCCGTGCCGCACGCGAAGCGTCCTTGTCTGGACATCCGTACGAAATAACTTGGCACTGCGGATTGGCGATAAACGCTGCACGTCCGCAGTTACACAATGATTTGCAGCGCTGCGAATAGTCTACTGCGTTTTGCAAAACATCCCTTGTTTGCTTCCAGATGCTCGTGTGAGTTAAAGAACTCGTTACTATTGACATTCAACTTGTGGTAACTCACCATGGGAATCGTAGCTCTATTTCTTTTTCTGCAGAGAAAAAAATGGAAATCGGTGGTAAATCGATATATGTAGAACCGGACATCAGGATGCATGATCTTTATTAACAGCTATTTGCATCATTTCAGATAAAAATTTAAAAGACGAAAAGTTTATTAATTTGACAAACTTTATTATCTTCATGAAGTTTTGTTTGAAAATTAGTTAATTAGTTAGAGTAGCCAAGTCCAGGTCATGTTAGCGTTGTCTCAGTCTTGCGCTGGAGTTGCAACAACAGAATCCCAGCTAACTTCATAAGTTAGGTCGCTGAAATGTACACCGTTTCACCCAAACAGCAAACTCCAAAAAAGCGACTGAATGCGTTTGCTTACTAAATAGGCAGTTGCAGATAGAAAGAACAGTAGATGAATGAGGCGTGAAACAGCAGTCCAACAGACATTCCCGGGTTATTTTGTTAACTCAGTTATTGTTTCGCTAAAGAAGGAAGTCCCTTACGATTTGCAATGAACACTTTAAAGCTTCGCACTATGTTTTCCAAACCTTGATGCCACGCAGTCATTGAAATTATTTCATGTATACCCATCAAAAAGCAGCTTGCGGTAGTAACAGAAAAGACATTGAGTAAACGTACGACACCGTTGGGTTACAAAAATTTGCCTTTAACACACCGTGGCAGCGAATGCTACATAGAAGTTCATCTTAAAAAAAGTCATAGTACCAAGCACAACTCCAGTTTGTGCTTAAAAAGTCGGTAGAAAAAGTATTTTCTGGCTCATAAGACAAACCTCGAGTATATTGCGCTATACTCCATCGGCCAAGGTCTGCAAAAAGCAAATTTATCTTCTGCGTTTACCTGGTCCTGGATGCAACGTCGTGGTCGTTTCAAGGTTTTTTCCAATCCCGCAACTTAGGCCTGTAGAGACTTTTGCTGCGCGTTCGTTGGAAATTCCGCGGCGTTTTGTCCGACTCGCGCTGGTTGCCTTGCGTATGTCGCCGACCGCAGAGGAGCGCCATGCATGCGAGCTTGCTGCAGTTGCAAAGCACGATGCGCTTTTCCCTTCCTTCTGTGAAACAACCGCGCGCAAGGCGCGTTAACAAGTTTTAGCTGACGGAAGACCAACGAAAAAACCGGGGACCACTTTCATCGAAAAGAATTAAAACGGCCGTGACCCATTTTCGACAAGGGCCCAGCAAAGACAAACGGGTGCCCACCACCAAGGGTCCTCCACTGGTGACGACCCTACTTTTATGCACTACTGACTATTCTGACAATTTCGCGTTAAATTCATTTAACGTCTCACGATTTTGCTGAGCGTCTAATTGTTCGCCTCACGCAATTTTCTTTTCGTACATCCAACAAGGTCTCGTTTGTCAAATTAAAAGTTCACCCGTTTTTTTGCTCTTTACAGAAACCGAGCGAATGTTAAGCTTACCACTTCATCGCTATTTGGAAAAACTTTGAAGGGACCGAGAACGTATCAAAATTTCTTGGTGGTCTGGACGTAGAAAAGGTTGGAAACCAATAAACTAAACAAACTGGTGGTCACAGCGGACAAGTTTAGCCAGAACAGCAATACAGATTGAAAAGATTTAGGAAAATCATAGTCGTGTATCTTTTCGCTCCAGCGAAGAAAATATTGTACTGCGTCGGTTTAGTAAAATAAAGTTTATATCAGACATAATTACTGCGTTGATTGTCATATGAAATTGCGTTGTTTGGCACGTTGCCCGATATACCTCTGTCCGCACCTGCGGGACTACGGGAACGTCCTCCGTCACGTCTCGGCTTAATTTATTTGCTTTCCTAAACCTCGACTTAGAAACGACAAGCGATCGTGAGACAATTTCTTCAGGAAAAAATTTATTCTGCCAAAAGAAAACCGCATCTTCAACCGTGCCCCAATCCGTGTCAATATACGAGCGGAACAGGTTACGACTCGCCACCTTGTGCAATCACCAAGCTCTTTGCCACGATCTTCTGTAACACGGTTTCAACTCAGTAAGGAATTCCGATCACGTGCCCAAGGAGCAAAGGTCTGTGGTTTAACGTCATTTTCTCCTGAAAATTTATAGCTCAGCTTTTTGACATCGCCTCTCCGTGTGTTACAGTCTTTTGGTATCACCTGTTTTTATTTCTGTGACACGTTGAAGTTGGTAAAAAATCGTTTTTTGTTGGCTTCCACGCGAAAGATTGCCAACACTTACACGGTATAACTTCTGACATTCGAATGTTTTGCTGAAGCATTTTGGAGAAAATGTACCCCAATAACCCTCGCGAGCTGCAGCGGTCAACAGACCCAATGGGTTCAGATATCACATTTTCTGAAAAGCTGATTTTATCCCCGAACTTTCAGATATCACATTTTCTGAAAAGCTGATTTTATCCCCGAACGCCACCAAAAGTGGCGATGCCAGTTCCTGATTAGCATATTTTTCGATCTCAACTTGTTTTCTAACCACTGGCGAACGTATTCTCTGCATTACACTATACTGCCTTCAGCCACTTCAGTTGGAATTGTTTGCTTTCACGATCATTGTTTACATTCATCCCGTTTATCAAGAGGCTGTGCGGCAGCTTTGTCCCATGCCAAGCACGATACTGCTTGTGACAAGTGTGTACCACGCAATAGATCGCACCGCAATGTCAGATACCATCCGTTTGCTCTTGATTTGTCGCAAAACAAACAATCGCTGACTGTGCCTGCGTATTAAACCAGCTGTTCAGTTTCATGTGCTGCCGCTCGTGGAAGGCTTCTTCGGTGTTTTTGGACATGTTTACGTCGGACAAGTAGAGTGTAGCGCTCTGTATGCACCGTGGGAGCTTTACGAAAACGCAAATAGTCAAACAAGGCGAACTGTTTCTTTGCTGAGTGTGATCTTTTGAACTGATCAAAGCGAATCGGGCTTGTGAAAGGACAGTCGCGTGTGATAATTCCCAGGCAAGCAGCTGTGGATTCGAGCGACTTCCAGCTGACGGACTCCTAAAACACTGACTGTGGAAGAAATGTGGCAAATATTACACGAAAAAACGAAGGTAGTCGCCCAGAAATGTTAAACAACTGACACAAAACTGAGCAAAAGCCAACTTAAAAAGCGATATTTTCTGAAACCTTACAATGAGCAAGCTCTGGACGCAAATTAACAGGAGAATTTTACCTCTTTTCAATGGCATTTTTCTTCCCACCTTTGGCTTGGCAAAAACTCTACTGATTGATGGCAATTCAAACTGGATCTTAATAGGAAACCACAAAGGTTCTTGTAACTAGGATTTACAACTGGGCTCTTGTGAAACTCCCATTAAAGGCTTTTGTAAACGGGATTTTTCAAGTTAGTAAATTCCTCATCTCAGACTTAGTCATTTTGACTTCTTGCATTCAAGCCGTTACGTTGCGAAAAAGTCTACGGTTGCCCTGTGCCTCTAGCGAGTTTCTCACCCTCTGATGCGTCGTGTGGTGTCCGGCATCCAAAAAAACCTTTACATATGCTGCAGTTGCATGATTCTCAACCGTCTTCATGTTGACTGTCCATGCTTTATAATGCTGTATGTTTATATACAACTGTGAATGTCGATATACTGTTAAAGTTTCAACATCATCAAAAATTGCCGTTATTAAAAATCAGTCTTCATGTGACAAACTCGCGCCAACGCAACTCATCTGCAACCGTAAAATCGCGAGTACAACAGCATGGAGACCAAACTCAGGCGCTGGTACCAAGTTCGTGCAGTTCGTCAACACTCCTGCTTGCTTAAGTGGGTTGTGTATTGTAGGCTTTACTGCATTAAAGGTAATTAGCACCGGTTTAGGAAACCACCAAAACTACATACTGCAGTGTAACCCATTGCAAACTTGAAGTGCGAGCTGTCTTATTCAAACGCAAACGTCTGGACTTGTTCTTTGAGGCCGACAGGGCAATCGTTGCCATGATCAACTACGTCCCAACTCGGGCTCTAATTAGTGGAAATAGCTTTAAATTGGACTCCAGCTTTTGTCTCTTATTTCCACGTGCGAACAATATAAACATGTCACGTCAAGTACCTATCAAAAAATTTGTCGTTGGGCGTCCAGCGAGAGATCAAAAATGCGTCTTCTGTCATGAGTGAAATCCACTTTTTAGTGACGTCGTCCCCATAAACAGTTCCATTGCTACCGCATGCGGTCGTGGGCCACGCGTATTTCTCGTGTCTTAATTAACTGCGATTTTTCGGCAGCTCGTCCCAATTTAGAGCATTCGTTTCACGCCGGTTAAGGTTGTAAAAAGCCGTGGAAATCGTTAAGAAAAAAATTTATACACTGTTAACAGCTGCTCGCCCTGGCATTGCTTCGGAGGTGCGCCTGTGTGTTGCTGTCTCGCCCGTGCAGCCGTCAGCCGCGCTTTAGTTTGCTGATCAACCTTTTTCTTGCTTTCGCTGGCGATCGAGCCGAAATTACCGTGTGATATAAGACATAGCAAGTAAAGTGTCGCAGGACTAGTCGTCCAAGCTTAGTCGCAAGTGATCGGGGTGCTGCCACTTCATTGATCGTCAGTCAGTCTCGGTTTTATTCTCTGTTAATGGCAGCTATCAATTTCTCAGGACGCTTAGCTACCATGGCGAAAAGGATGAATCTTAGGATTATTACTTGTGGTTAGTGCGTACCGGTGCATCGTTGAACTCGAATTATTTGACTGTTGGTGCCGCTAGGGCGTTGCAGGAGACGTATTTGTTTGCTTGGTTTAACGCCGCTATTCAGCGGCACTTTTGTAGTCCAAGAGTCCTGGGCGTCGCTTTTCTGGTTTGGACAGTGATCTGATGCGGGGGAGAAAGGTTTGCAGTTTTAAGCCACGAGACAGCCAGTCGTATTGATCATTTTAGTTAGAAACAGTGATGGCTTATACAACTTGCATTATTTTGTCTTGATTTAAGATTTTTCTGATTAAATCTACAATGCAGTGCGTTTTTTCCAACTGGAAAGTTCAAAACGTCGTAGATCTAAATAGTAAAAATCTGGGATACTGTACAAGAAAGATTGGTTGTTTAACTGCTGTATTAAAATAGGAATTATGTCCTCTGAGGTTATACACAATATGAAAAATATGCATGCTGCAGTAATTTCACCACATCACATCAGGCTGGGGCTTACGATAGAAAAACGTTTTCCACACTAGACAGTTGTTTTCCAGGGAACCTGAGTAACAATTGTTAGATCATGCGTAAAGGAATAATCGTGCTTACGTTACAGCTGAATGTCACAGAACTGATCACAGACTGGGCACGTGTTTGAACGCAATCATGAGCCCATTACAGCTTTGGACTTGGAAAAATTATTGCTTTCTTACAAATGTGCCTTGCTCTGCTGGAGCAATGATGCTCTTCAACGATAAAAATCTATAGAATGCTGTTGAAAAGTATAGCTTCCAAACGTGGAATATAAAATTTGGTGACAGTGTATTACGTTTTCCTCTTTACAAAACCGATATGCTTCATCAAAACGATGCAAGTGAGATGGCAATTAGGTAGAGGGCCTTTAGGCGACTAGAAAAAAGTTTTAACAAAACGCATTAAAAATGGTCCTCTACACGTACTAAATCAAGCGTAACAGGGTTATTTAGAAGTCCACCATTGGTTTTACTATCTGGGCCCTTGCGCGGGAAGTTCGGTAGATCTGTTAACGAAAAACGACAATCTAAAACCAGGAACCACAAGCCAGGCAAATCTCAAGTTGTTGTCAAACATGGCCACGTCCTAAAAAGTCCAGGGAGTGCTGTATATCTATCTCGTTGTGTCCACTTACTTTCCTACTACCATTAAAAACAATTGTGTGTCCCTGAGCAACTGTCAGAATTTATAGTGGTGGGAAAAAGCTATTGTTCAATTAACAGCTTCCAAGCGCACTTTCTCTAGTTTTTGGTAAATTTACCTCACTTCTGTGGACAGCTCCGTAACCACGGGGGTGGTATTCGGGGGCAATGCCCCACTAAATTATTTTTGTTCCTTCCCAAATTTTGTTGTGCCCAGAAAATCTTTATTAAAAACACAATAAAAACAAAAATATTTCTCACCTAACAATTTATTTTGCCCCCACAAACCTTAAAACCTGGCGTACGGGCCTGTCTGTGCATGCTCAGTGAGTTAGAATGGATCACAGAAGCGGGTACTGCTCTTGCCCTGTTCCGAACACGGAACATTCGGTTCCGAACTAAACGCGGCTGCACCACCGTTTGTTCTGAGTAGCTCGAAATCGTTAACTTTCAGCATCCATACAAGTCCGCATTAGATGTGCGATGAAGACATGTTCAATAAAGCTTTGCACTCAGTTTTAATGTGAAAGCAAGAACAAGCAGTTTACCTCACAGCTCAAATATTGTTTTTTTGCAACGGAACTGATCTTATAAAGTTTCACCTAAACTTGGTGAAAAATTTTGCACACACTATTTCAGTCGGTGCAGCCCATACTGCGCGCAAGGGCTGACCTTCCAACTGCTTGGGATGCGTTTTTCCGGTCTCAGTGCAGACCAAAAACTTAGCGTGCACTGCGTAAATAAAATGTCAAAAATGCCATCACGGGCATCATTCACTGCGCGATAAAGATCGGAGGGAAGATGCTTGTCGTGGACCATCACCGACATTTTCCGACACGCTGCAAATCCGCGCGTGCCTTCGAACTAATGGGTGCTTTGAGCAGCCCTAGACTTCGTGACGATGCTCTCGATTTTAAGTTCAAGCGTTTCGGTGATGTCGTTGTGATGTGACGCCACAATCTGTACGCCAGGTCATTATTTTTGAACAGGGCTTGCGACAGGAGAGTAATCGAGCAATCCAGAGAGAAACTTTCTGTACAAACATGTTTATATTTTTAAATTAAAAGATATCACAACAAAGCCTATGTAGGCTTTAAGCAAACATTGTCCAGCCGTGTGTAATAGCCGCCCTGCACTACGCCATTAACGTTGATTAAGGTCAGTTGTAGGCTGCACACAATGGCCTCTTGGGTAAAATTGCCAGGTTTCCTAATTTTGCATTGCTCACGAGTGGAGAAGCGTGGGTTGATGTTTGATTTGCTGTTCACGCGTGTTTGCGTGGTTTCGTGGTCTCGTACTGAGGGTGCTTCCACTAAATGCGTCACTTAACGTGGGGGTGACAGCTGAGGTTTGATTTGCGCCATTTTGTTTGCACTTCCAACGAAATAGAAAAATTTCACGAATCGTTGTAGATGTGAAATAGCATTCGTGCAGATCGTATGTTTCGTTAGCGATACTGTGCGAGATTTCCATGCACTTGGAAAGTCTTTCTGATCACATCGGTTAGAATCAACACTTTTTCTAACTATTGGTGTAACTTCTGGGTAACTTCATTTCTCAAACTGATGCTTGGTGCGTATGTGCCTAAGTCTCATTATTCTGTTTGTGACGCGCGGTACAAGCTTATGCATTTGCGCTTTAGAAAATTAGTTGGAAGACCCGCTCTGTGCAGCTTAGATCGCGCTGCTGCAGAAACAATCCAGATTTTTTCGTTTCATACGCGAATGTTTGGTGGGATATAGTTTGTCTGAACCTGCTGATTGCAGTTCGAATAATCCTTCGTCAAACTTTTCCCGTTGCGCTAACGCGAGAAAAATTACCAGTCTTCTGCCGTTTTGTAATTCTAATGTTGATGAATTACGCTTAGCTAGTGCAAAGATCCAGTGTAACTCGGGGTCATTAAATTTACCTGAGTTTTATAGTTAGATTGCAGCCGCGCGGTCGTGCCGTGAGACGTAGGTATATGGCTCAATGATGGTTATAGGCTTCCACCATACTCCTCCAGTTATTCCCTTTCTTTACCATATGATGATGTCAACTAAAAAGCAGATGAGCCCAGAATTTACTCGTCAAATCACGTTTAAATGTAAAGCTGAATGTCCACGGCATTGGTGGTTCTAAAAATTGGTAATAACTGTCTGTCTGTGCTATATGTCACGCATGTTCATATTTAAAAATCATAAATTCCTTCAGGATTCAGTATTAGGAAACAGCAGCGCAAACAGCTCAAAATTTTTTGAGGCCAAATTTTTTGAATTTAGGCGAACAACAGTATTTGGTTTGAGAAACCACGTCTCGAAGCACAAAACAACAAGATATGCTAGAAATTTGTGGGGCATGGCCCATTTGGCCCCCCTGGCTAGGCCTATATTAGGAAATAGGGTATTTTAGGTTCAAACAACCAATGCATCCTCTGAAGATGTGTGTTTCGGTTGCATGCTGCTGCTAGTTCATTTGACAGGTATTTAAGCGTTTTGTTGCCAATGAGGCCGAAAATTCTTTAAGCCGTCATTTCTAACACCTAGCAGACGAACTGCGTTTATGTGGTGCTTGTTTTCGACAGTGCTGGGACTGTTTATCTCCGACAGCTTTGGAACAATATGAAGCAAAAATGCAAGTATTTTCGACCCAAAAAGTGAAGATGTGCAAGTGAACTTGTTTTATCTTTGGCTGCGCGTGTTTTACTGCTCAGCTATGATAAAAGTTCACTCTCCAACAGGAAAGCAAAGTTTTCATCGGTAAAAATTTATCAGGTTTGCAGCAAATCCTAAGTACATTGTTGTGCAAATACCTCTTGTGGTCCTGTTACAGGTGGATTGCATCTCGATTTGTTCGGAGCTGGCAGTTTTTTCAGAAGCATCCTGCAACTGTTTGACATGTAAGCGTGATTACGTCATAGTGAAAGATAGATGTGTAATGAACCTTTGCCAAATGAACTAAACGACGGCATAAAAATGCGGTGTTAGTCGGACCACCACACCAGCTCACACACGCTTTTTTATCCCCAACGCTGCACTGTGGCGCTTCTCTTGAGGAAAAGTTTGGAAGATGGATTACGTCACTGAATGCACGGCGTGTGACACACGTTGCCTGAATTTCGTGGCACTGTCTGGACCCAAACAGGTCAGGAGTGTCATAAACGGCGGAAAACCGCGCTGTGGCTAACGGAGTGGCCAAACGAAATTGCGATGACATAACGTAACGCGCACACGAGTGATTACCGCAGACCTGGAAAGTGACGTCGTTACATAGTGGCTCGGCAATTAACGCGAATATTAGCGAGTTTTTAATGGTCTTTTTTGTGTAAGTAATTTGTCGTGTGTCTGTGGCGAGCGGACGAAAATTTGCACCTTCTTCGCCGTCTCTGCCCTAGGCCCGACCAGTTTCAGATGATTCAACACTTTTTCTTTCGCACATACAAATGGCGGTCTTCCCGAGCGAAACGCAGTCATACGCCATCGGCGAAGCCAAAGTGAGGATAACGCGGTAGAAGTTTTAAAAAGCTGATCGTTTCGCAGCAGACGTATGGCAACTGCTGCAAAGGAGCAAAAGTCGGGCAAGGCTGCCGCAGCTCGGCGCACTGACGCCTTGTGGTCGTCAGTTAAAGTAGATAGCGAAGAACATGTTGGTCGTCGTTTTGAACTGGCATTTCAATTCTACGATTCAGCGAGAGCAATCGAAAGTTTTTGTGTTAGTGTCAAGGAATTTCAGTCACTGTTTGAAGAATTCCAAGTTTGTTTGCAAAGTGCGCTCACAAACTAAGAGTTTGAAAAACACTTGTCACGTTTTCAGTCGAACCAAAGAGTCGTCAAGTATTTCACAATGATATGACTTTAACATTCAACTTTACGGCGTGTCAGTACCTGCTCCTTGCATTTCAGACGCTGCTAATGTCATGTAAACCAATTTTAAGGACGCAATAAAATCTTTTACGGTTTTTTCCCACACGCTAACGACGCGTCGTTGGTGAACAGCGGCATGCAACAACTCAATCGGCGGCATCTTGTTCATTACTGAGCCCAGCTCAACGTCTGTAAACGCTCCGTTGATATAGAAGTACACCGCCACGGCTAACAGCTGTTCAAATAAAATTAGGACCACTTTGAGGCACCTGCCAGAAAATATGCTCGTTGAGTTGTTATGACTGCATGAGCTACTTTGTAGCAGTGCCTGGAATTATTTTACCTGCACCTACTCTGCACAGTAAAGAGCAATTGTGGTTTGCGGTCTCAAAATGATGTGCTAAACTGAAACATACAGTTGCGGCCATCACAATTTGGTTGTCACTAAGTTCGCTTGTGGTAATGATTAGTTCCACTTACTACTTGGCGTTTTGTGGCAGTACCGCAGGTACAAAAGTTTGGGAACAGAAAGTAACTGTTGATAGTTGCAGGAAATAACTAAGAAGTTGCCGTCAAAATCTAATTACTACAGTGAACAGCTCTTAAATTTTTGTGGCGTCCTTCGCAAAACAGCGTTCTATCGTTTTTTCTAGATTGCTTTCTCACCGCGAGAATGGTGCTGTTGCTCCACATATAGAAATTGCATTCGAGTAAACAGTCTGCCTTTGACGCCTGGCTGAAATTTAACCAGTTATGTTAGATTGCAATATAGCTTCACTATTTTCCCACTTCTTGCATTCACAAGGAAATGGAGAATTGCAGCTTCAACACACAGACGCACACGAGTTCTGTAATGACCTTGGAAAAAACGTGCTGATTTCAATGGGTAGGACAGAAGTCTATGATGCATGCTCCTTCGCAACATACATGGTCTATCTCTATGTAATACTAGATAACTGCCGAATTTACACAACACTTTGCGTTGTGCTAAATGTAGAAACCATTTAGATTTAACGTGTATGTTTTAAAACATGCTACTCTGGTTAAACTTTGTTGATGTGAATGATAAATACGCTTAACCGGCAGTTATGTTCATCTATTACAATTCGGCTGCCACTCTCCACTTATTCTGTTGATACCACTGCCAGGCAAACAAAAATTGGTCTTCCACCGTGGTTTTGTTTACATGATAAAACGCTTAGATGACGAGCTCATCGAGGTATCGTAACGAAGTGTGCTTCGTGATGGCAGCCCGTTTGATCTACCGAGTTTTGCTGGTACAAACCCAGTTTTTATTAAACGCACCCTTGCCTGTGATTGACGGGAATGTGCTGTAGAGCTGTTGCTTGGAATTATCCCTCTACCGTGTTGCGGTCAGGATTTGCTCTTCACTGAATATCATTGCAAAAACTGCCGCAACAAAACTTTTGGCAAGCGTTTTAATTGCGCTTGCAGTGCGTATATGTAGACACTGAAGGTTGCAGATAACATATTTGCATCGTTCTTTAAAAAAGATTATCCTTTTCACCTAAAGAAAAACATGGGCGGCAGCATGGCGTATTTTTAAGTTCTACCATGTTTATTGCTCGCAGAAGGTGATAGGTTAACGCAACAGTACAGCTGGTTGGATCTGACCTGAACGTGTTGTTCAACAGTTTGTGGATATAAAACGACGTGAAAGAACTTTTGTTTGAATTGACGTGGATTTATTTGTCACAAAGTTCGCAACCTTGCGCCAGAGATTGCCTTTCGTGGATTTACAGAAACTGAACGACAGCAACTCAGTGAAATGGATTTGGGTCAACTTAGTGCAGCGTTTTGCATGCTTTTGGCCAAGTGAGTGAAGTTTGTACACTCTTTGTAGTACTTTTTGTTGTAACTTTCTTAAGATTTACGAATTTTCGCAGTATGTTATCCTTTACTACGGCTTGCATTATCCCATGACTTTGTTCTCATCGTAGTAAAAAACAAGTGGAGATGCTGTCATTTGAATGTTTTACTTACAAAGACATGGCTTTACTGGGGAAATGTGACAGTGGCATAATTTGATGGAACTCATGAATATTGTAATATCGTTTCATGGGATAAGGTCGACGTTCTATCTCAGCATGCGTCTGTTGCACTTAACAGTTTTCTATCATGATTTATGCTTTGGCCACTTGGATTATTTTCAAAGCAAAAACAAACACGTTATTCCAAAATGCGATGTTTTTCAAAGGAAACGAACTGCAATTTGCAAGTACTAAACCACACCATGTGCAATAATATGGTTGTCGGCAGTATATTTCCATTTTTCTGTAGTGATGAATATGTTAAAATTAAAACTAGTACGCAAAACCAGGTCGTCATTTTGGAAATCCTGACAAGAAAAATTGTTTGCAACACCCCCAGGAAGCTTGTTATTGACCAGCAATGAAGATCTACCTGAAAATGTCAACAGCGATGAATAGTGGGGCATTGACCTTAACTCGAACAAAACTATTCAATGTTTGCGCCAATAAACGTACCTCAAAATTACTCATTGCGGTAACGCAGTTGACATTAACTGCAAACTTAAATGCGGGTCGCCCCAAACGAACTTTTATATGCTCGTACGTACGTAACAAACGTACGTTTGATGCAGGTTTACGTAAAGTTACAGCACGGGCATCCATTTACTTTTGGACGGCCACCGCGTGACCCAACATTGAGGGGTGTGCCTTGCAAATAGTACTCGCTAAATCGGCACCCGCCATTCACGACAACGCGAATGCGACGACCGTTGAATTCAGTTGCAAGGCAAGCACGGCGTCTCGCTGCTGTTTGTTGCGCCATATCATGAAGCGAACGGCGAAAACGTCACCAAAACTAGCGGACAGTCCCGTATTCGCGACTCATATAATGGCAAGTGAACCGCTTTGTTGTTGAACCGACCTTCTCTGACATGAAGTTACTTTAAGCTTTTTTTATCGCTTGTAATGTGCACATATGTCACTCAAACTGAAACGGAAAAATTATGTCCAAAGTAACGGAAAATGTAGAAGATATCATGGGTCAACTTCATCCTAATCTCTAATGCTTGAGTCTTGGTGAAAAGGATAAGATTTTCATGATCTTTAATAGGTCCTTTAAATGGCTAATCATCAATTCCACAGCTGAGAACAAATTTGCCTCATGATAACGAACCTGATGATTGGTTCAAAACCGTGGTGAGTGCAACATACCGGTATACATTTAATTTTTTTCTTCTTTTGCTTTCCCAGCATATGCGCTGCCATGGGCTATTTGCCTGAACTTAGCACCTTCCATGGTAGAGTTCCAGTGATTACAACGCCGACTATATGTGGAAATATGGCAGGCTTAACGAAGGGGCAATCACGGCTATGTGCGGAAAATCCAAAAGCAGTGGCGTCTGCAGTCCAGGTAAGCATGCTTGATATCGAGTTATCTGCTAAATATTCAAGAAGTTCAGGCGCGACTCTATACACCTGAAAGCCATTGTTTAATTTCTGAACTTCATATAACACTCGAGAATGCTTTTGTGTGGGGTGATTTAGCCCTGCAGCCGCGGACATATAGCTGGCAGACCAGCATAGCCGCTATCCAGTGTTTCGGAAAAACAACGTGGTTTGTAAGTGCTTCGCTTAAATATGTTTATTTTGGTGCAGCATATAATTCTACATTTAAGTACATGACGTAGAACGATTTTGAAAATACTTTCAAAATGGGAGGTTATTGAAAAACACGTACAACTTTTAACTTATGCTGTCATTTGTTATGCGTCTGATCTACTACGACCACACGTTTCATGGGTTTGATCGGGGTGACTGCCTCCACCTTCACTCAGATGGGGTGGAGCCCACACCGACGTTAGTTTTGATTCGGTCGCGAAAAAACCTGACGTGTTTTGACAAAACTGGGCCATCAGTGGGAGGCTTACCGCAGTTTACGGCCGTTGCTGCAAACATCGGAAACGAAAATCTAGCCCGCCGTCATTCAAATGAGATTTCCCGTGAAACATTAAGTGACGAGACCGAGAAAGGCCACTCACCGCCGAAACGGTGTTTACATTCTACCTGCATCCGCTTGGCCAGTAGCTGTACTTCGCGTGCAGCTAAGAGGCGCCTTCGCTCGGCACACTGCTCTCCACAAGCTACCCACTTGGACCATGGTTAGGATTTCAGAGCTTAAGTGCTCGGGATCAACCGTAGCATTCAACCTAACAATCTTCGTTCATTATCTACAGGGTTTGCAAGTCGCTATTCACGAATGCAAGCGGCAGTTCAAGAACCACAGGTGGAACTGTAGCTCCCTCGAAACAAAAAGCAAAATACCCCATTCCAGCCCATTTCTCAACAGAGGTGAGTGGTTAGAGAGCAAGCAGCACCGCCATGCGAGCAACGTACTTAATACTCTACGTGCACCTAAAACTGGTGCTTTTTTGCATTTCGTTCTGACTTGCCTTGCTATCATGGGATGCCTAAGTGCCTTCAAATACATTATGTAATTTTGTTCAGGTTCGTCAACAGCGAACATTACGCATTACATCATTGTGTTGATTTCTGTTAGCCTTCTATTTTTGTTTCTATTAATAAGCAAACTGGTGTCTTGTCTTTAGACTATTCTATTCGTGTTGATATGCGGAATAAATCACTATCATGTCCACGGTTTTAGGATTTAAGGAGAGCGCCTTTTCATATGCCATCACGTCGGCGGGAGTGGCCCACAAGGTGGCGCAAGCGTGTAGTCTGGGAAAAATCAGCGAATGCGCATGCCAACCACGGATTCCAAAAGTGATGACTGCAGGACAGCGGAAAAAGTTTAAGGTATGTTGAAGTGGCAGACTCAAATCAGCAAACTTTTCTCTCCCTTGATCAACCGATGTAGTCACTTGTTTATTCATCATTAAGCTTGATTGACATAACATTAAACGGTATAAAAACGTAGCCTTCTTTCTTAACTAAAGACCTTGAGGGCAAACTGCAGTCCACGGACCACGTGCGGCCCGCACATCTTGTCCAAACTATCAAAGCCAAATCGTTGTTTTGTATCTCATTGATATCAGTTTACACAAATGATTCATTCAACTTCTTCCGATCTGGCCCGCTGCCAAATTTTAGAATGCAATGCTGCCCGCAAGCAGATGGTCGGCCCACCCATGGATTATGACATCTTAAAGTTCTTGTTTGCTCTCGATAGCATTTTTTGGGTGACAGCGAGTGACTGTTTGGTTGTTTGCCTTGTGTTCGTGGCAAATCCACACCATGTTTATTCATGTTGTTTCTGAACAGCAATTCATGGAAGCGAACAATGACTTTCATCATCAAGTTCTGAATCAGGATTTTCAACGTTACGGATGCGATCACGACATCAACTTCGCCATCAACTTCTCGTCGAAGTTTTTAGATCCGCAGAAATCGCAACAAGACATCGCGGCAAGAACGATGCTACACAATAATCGAGTTGGTCGACTGGTAAGCACTGACCTGCTGCCACTGCGTTTGTACAAAAAAACTGTCTGAAAAAGTTATTGGTAATGCAGCAAGTCCTCTTTTTGGTTTCAGTGCATTTTAACCGATGTAGTGATATGGCACTTAGTGTCAATTGTAGCAATATATACTCACGCGTTTTCAAAGATTCGTCTTCGAAGTTTATCTTAAATTTTTCAGGAAAAGTTTTTGCTTTACTGCACATAAAAACTGCTGAATGTTTTATGTTATTCCAAACAAAGCAATTAACTTTTTTGTGATGTACCAGTACTTTTTTCGCAAAACGTATCGCACGGAAAAATTGCTTGATTAAGGTAAGAAATGTTTGGGACGGTAGAAGTTGTAGCGCAGAAAAAAATCGTTTTTTTTTGCGGTTTATGATTTTTATGCGGACGTTTCTCATGGCAGATAGTGGCGGACACCGTGGATCAGACGTGTAAATGTCACGGTATGTCCGGGGCTTGCAGTGAACAAACGTGCTGGACCATCACGGCGAGTTTTCAAGTTGTGGGGGAGAGGATTATGCGGAAGTATCGCAACGCTGCGCCTGTCAACAAGCAAAACATGTAAGTCGCTTAATGTTTGATGCTCCTGGGGTGTGTGGGTTTTATGATTGACCAGTACGGGAAACACGCAAATGGTATTATAAGACCCCTTGGGCGCGCTTTCCTTCGAAGTGATGAACACTATAAAATCAACGCACAGAATTTGATTACCTCATCAGAAAGTGACAGGAATCAAAGCGCCTGACCTACCTTTGCTTTGTGAAAGTCACGCGAGTTCATATCGTCTTCGGTCGGCCATTTCCATGTTTTACTTTAGCCTTAAGAAAAGCCACGGAACGATTCGACAAGTGTGTGCGTTATTCTCTGTAAGCGCAAAACGTAGATCGATCCCCATCTTTGCGACTGTTAACTTACGCTCGTTCTTTACGCGGGGCCTTTGAATCCCGAGAATGAAGTCGTCAAAATATTTCCAGACCGTCGCCATTCTGCTTCTTCCAATCAGATTGAAAGCGTTCAAATCTCTTTTTCATCAACAGATTAACCAATTATTTGCGCAAAGATAGAAGACTTTGCTGCTTAGTTAATCGTTCATATATTGCTGCCTTCCCTTCAACTAGATAAGTTCCTAAAAGTTTAGACGAAAAGGCGAACATAAAGCAAAAGCTTAATCCCCATAAGCCGTAAAAGATAGCATCGTTGCATTTTTGCGCTCAAACAAGATAAATCATTGTCGAAAGAAGAAGATTGTAGGTGCATCATATGCGATCCAGTAACTTTTTTCACAAAGAAGCAAAAGCAGATTTTTCAAGATTTACTTCTGCAGCCAGTTTGGATTTTTCAAAGTAGCGCGTGTCATACAAAGAATGGAGCAAAATTTAAAACACGACATTGTGCTAAGCAAATGTGTTTTCATTGTTTATACTAGTAAATCCTTAGGAATAGGAAATCCTTAGGAATGCTTTGAAAGACAGTTTCAATCTGTTTTTAATGTCATGCGCGTGACGTAAAAATGAAATTCCAACGTGTAAGCGTCTGACCGTGGGCTATAATCAAACAAAACTTGATCGTGACTGATGTGCTAATAACTCAACATGCCTGCTGACGGCTAGTCAGCGCAAGCCGGGCTTGTGTATTGAACTGCAGGGTTAAACGCTCGGTTCAAACGTGACTAAATCATCTACACGCCTGGAAGGTCATTTATTCCTACTGAGCATGCTTAGCACAAAGATTCGCAACCAGTTGTCCCAGACGTCTGAGCGCTTGCACAAGACAGCACAGTGGGAGATTTGTTGCCAGCAGTATAAGTCGTGACCACCGCGAGGAGGCGTAATGGCGTGCGTAACATTGCAACCGAGCAAAATATTTCGATATTCAACCGGACAACGAGTTTTCGATTGTTTGCGAACCCCCCAAAAAACTCACTTGCAGCTGAAGTATATTCTACATTTTTTGTAGTATCGCACGTATCGATATGGATGCCGCTTACGGTATGACAAAAAGCGATATTTATGAGTTTTTAAGGCAAGAAAAATATCATGCCTAGCGGAAACGGAGCGCCATTGACGACGCTAAACAGCGCATGTCTTCTGGTATCACACAATCACACGGAACGTTTTTTTCGCGGTGGAAACAAGATTTTCTCCCGAAAGTTATCAACAGCATCTGTCCGCTGTTTACAAGTCTTGCTCACTCAACGACACCTCATCGCGAAGCTAAAGCGATAAAGTGCAGTCCTTTCGCGTCTGCGGCGAAGCCAGGTGCCGGTTTAGCTGCCAGGCCTCTCGCGATGCACAGAACCGAATGCAAGCGATTCGAAAAGCGATCGGCAATTTTAGCGGCTTTAGATCTGAAAAATGAATGAAAAGCAGGCTTTAAAACAACGCAGAACGACATTTTTGGTGCGAAGTGGCCAGTGCAACAGCATACGTGTTGCAAAAAGACCTTTCAGAATATAACCGGCTTCGGGAAAAAAGTTCTACGCGTGACGGGTCGAGCGAACTTGATTTTGCATTGCAGCCTGTCACCATGGGCGAGCGTTTTGCACACAGTTCCGGCCACACTGGCCACGACGGGGCGGAGGATCGGAAACCGCCTCGTGCCCTGATCGCGTTTAACGCCGCGGAGATTTCGCTGCGTCGCTAATACGTGAGCCGCTTGTTTGTTGATCGTGGAGGGGAGCGCGGAGAAACGCGCGCACGACTCTGCATCGCGACAAACAGTCGATCGTCTTCCCCGGCAGGACTGCGATAAAGCTGTGTTTTCGCAACAAACCTCAGCAGCGAAGCCTTGATCTGTTTCCTGGCCTAGGGCTTGATTTGAGTGTTCCGCTTTTTCTCGAAATGCGCCGTGCTGGCGTTGCTTGAATTACTTTATTGGGAAACAAGAGTGTCGCTGGTGCCGGTAAGATCGTGAATGAAGCAAAAAGACGCTAAGTGTGAATCGAAGCAGCGTCCTTCTGAAACATGTAACTGCTATTCGCATTGGCCGCGCATCGCGCCTGGGAAAAGTGTTGCGCAAAATATGCTGTTGATAGTTTTTCGGCAGACAGCATAAGGCGTGGGGGTCTAGACGTCCGTCGACACAAAAGCTCACGGAAAACTAGCTGGTATTTCTCGAACATGATTGATATCCGTAATTTGCGTCCGTTGATGAACTCAGTACGGCAGAGATCGATCGTCTCATTTCGCTGAGGCTTCGAAGCGATTAAGATGGACGACCCGCTCAAACGGCTCCTTGAATTTTGGCAAAACCGGCTCCGGAACCGCTACACGTTGCAGCCTCCTCCTCATTCGTAACAGTCAGGGCACACTTTTTTCGCCGTGAGAAAACCATGCTCGGCGTTTTGCGACTGAGTCGTGTTTATACAGAAGCAACTTGATGGAAGTGGTTTTTTTCGCAGCATTTAGCCGCAAGTTTCCCGTCGATTTTTCTCGCTTACAGAAAAGTTGCATGTTGGCGTTTCACTTCAGCTTTCGTAGAGCACGCTTTGTTTTATTTCGTTTTTTTTCAGCAGAGGTTAGGAAAGAAGTGACACGAAAAAGAATTAATTCGTCGTCTAGAACTATTTGACATTTTGTAATTGAGGCCTGCGTAATGCAAGATTTTGTCATGTTAGGGACCGCACAGCACGCCAGATGTCTATATTTATGTCGTTCTGTATTACTTTGAAACCCTTGTTTATTGGCGTGGTGGGGTAATTGAACACAATGTGGTCTACTGTGTGTTTCGGTGCGATGCAGTATGGGCAGGGTGAGTTTTCTTTCACTCTCCAGCGGTGGAGTGTGTGGATGGTGTTTGTTTGTTTAGCCCTGAAATGTCTGGCTGTTACCCATTCATAAAAGTAAACATTTGGTTTTCGTTACAGAAACAGCGTCAGAGCGAATAGTCGACAACAAACTTCAAGTTCCGGTTCTTCTCCGGTAGATGACTTGCAATTTTATGAGCCGTCGCCAAACTTCTGCCGCCCGAAACCACACGTTGGAATTGCTGGCACAAAAGGCCGTTATTGCAACCATACTGCGCCCATCAAGGACCCCAGCAGCTGTGAGCACTTGTGCTGTGGCCGGGGCTACCGCATTTTCAAGCAAACCCGGGTGGAGAAGTGTCGCTGCCGCTTCCATTGGTGCTGCTACGTCGAGTGCGACACCTGCCGGTGGGTTGAACGTTTGGCTGTTTGCAACTGAATGGTTTCACAGCTTGGACTGTGGCATCGTTGAAATGAAAAAGTCGCCGAATGACATCGCATGTCAGGGAAAAGGTTTTTCTTGCTGCGAGGCGCGTGCAAGAAGACGGTGCAACGGCGCCCGCTGGCGGAGCTGCGTGGAAGGTCATGATGTTGCGACAAAAAAACGCTTGGAGCTGCTGCTGTCTGAAGCTAACTCGCGCATTTCTTTGCTATGTGTTATAGCATGCTTACGATTTGTGTTTACAAAAACGCCATACTTCCTCCGCAAGAAACACTGGCTTGTGCGTAAACGAGGCGCATCGAGGTGCGGAAGCTTATGACTTTTCGACCGACGTAACCAGTTAGTGTTTTTTTACTACAAAAACACTACTTCTTTTGCTACAGAATTATGCAAAATGTTTGGTGAAATTTTATTACAAGGTGTTATGTGTTTCATCTGTCATTGTTTTCTGTCCTCTTTTGGCAAAAAAGTCGGAATCTTGGAATTTACCGTCCCGCTAAGACATTTACAGTACCGACCGCACGCGACCTATTTGCATGTGCTACATAAAATAACAAGGCTCTCTTTCAAACCTGTCAAGAGTTTTGACACTACATTGTAAAAGCTTATAATAATGTACCTATGAATGCGGTAATTTCTGAGACAGCGTTGTTCTTTTACAACCGTGCCCATCTTATATCATGTTTCCTTGTTTATTTTTCTATATGTTTGCTGCATCTTCAAGCAAAATGCGTTTAGCGTGTACGAGAGTTGAACGACGTCATCGTACCGTATTTTTGTTATGAGACGAACGATGTTTTGCCGAACCTTGCTCACAGGCTCACTTGGAAAGAGAGCTGCTTTTTTGTGCATTATCATGTCGCATGCGACGAAGCTTCAACTACTGTTACGTCAGACGTTTGTTTGCGTGTATAAAGTTTTTTCTTTTTTGTCTGAGTCGCTTTTAAGTTTCCGTTTCTTTCGTTTTCGAACTTTGAGACTTTATTTATGATTGATGTTAACTTGAAACAAGACTAAATCGTCTTCAACTGGTGTATGTTTTCAGAAAAGAACAGGGTTAGACTGCTTCAGCTGAGTATGGAAGTCACTTGACTGCAGATCCATGTTTCATATAAAAACTGAAATGTTTTTGTGCACATTCACAAATTTGTCTTACAGTTGTCAGCAGATTTAATTCCTCAGCAAGACAGCTTTCTTCATTAAAAAAAAACTAAATCCTATTGAATAAAAATGGAACAATTGTCATTGAAATATAACTAATAATGTGTTGTCACTAAACCTAGTCTTAGAGGAGCACCTGTACGTTTAGAGCTGATTTTGCAAGTACAAGCTAAAGAGAGTATAGCCGGCACATGGACTCACTATTGTGCATATGGCCCACTCTTCTTTGCTGTTTCCGTGGATATTCGAAAGACCACAAGAGTGCCATCCTCCGGCAGGGATAAGTTTAAACGGGAAGGTCTTGTTAGCTGCAAAAGCTTTTTCCGTATGATTATCGTTTTGTCCGAAGGTGGTCCAGCGGCGCAACATTCACTCGAAACAGGTTTGCGGGTATGTACCTTCTGGTGAGATTCGATGGCGATGCCATTTTCTGCAGTTAGTTGTCAAGTAAGCACTTCTTCGGTCGTTGAAAAATTTTCAGTGATAAACGCAAAGTTACACTCTATTTTCTCATGCGGCTTTCAACGTGTTATTTGCAGAAGCCAGAATAAGCAGCAGTTTCAGGTGGATCCGGGAGTTTTAAACAAGATTAAGGAAAAAAAACACAAAATTAAGAAAATAACAATGGACGAAACTGGACAGTTAAAGGTCCAAGTGGTTTCGTAATTGTTTTTGTCGAACCAGTGCGGAAAGAGTTAAGTTGTGCAAAGTGCAACTACAAACACTCCGAATTCAGACTTACTGCAGAATAGGAAGCATCATACAACATGTGAATGGTCATTTATGCTCACCGCACTGGTTCTTAACCTTCTTCCTACCGTCACCCACTATCAGTCCGGATGATGACATCGTGACCCAGAAACAGTTGTTCACAAAATGATGCCAGTTATAGAACACAGCTAATTTTTACCTCATTTTGTTTTATTAAAGCTGAAACAGCGCAATGATCTGACCTAAGTGGCTAATGATTTTTTATTAGTAAAAACGTATGTACAGTAGTACATTGTGCATGAAGGCTACAGCTTATGTTTTACCGAGTCACTTTCCATGACCCACCAAAAGTGCTTCCGTAACCCACCTTGTGGGTCATGACCCATAGGTTTGGAATCACTGATTTAGATCCTTCAATTATCGACGATGCGTAGAGGTAATCCCTGCAAACTCAGCCTTCTAGACTTGTTTGAATTGTGCTGAAGCATAAAATAACTTAAAAACCTGGCTAAGCGAGAGAAATGAAATGTTTTCGTATATGTAGCGCGACCCTCTATGGTTGTTGACTCATCACCGCGTATGCTTGAAAACAGTCGGTTTGTAACTAGTGTCAATTTTGCTTTTCCGCTTTCGTGTGAGGCCAGTTTTATGGTCACAGCTTTTGTTTAAGACTATAATATCCGTGTGCTTTCTCTAAATATTGTTTAGTTATTTACAATTTCACTCGTAAACCTTTTATTGCAATTTTCATGACTGAAGAAACGTAAAATACGTGAAATCGATTTTCTAGAAAAACAATGTGCTGATTGATTCGGCTGTGTCACCTTTGCGGAGACTTAGTATTGGAATGACGATATGTGCCAGTCCGAATAATCGCATATTTATGAAAGTAAGGCATGGAAAGCAGATTTCTTGAAAGCTCACATTAAACAGCTTACGCCTTCCTTCCCAAACTTTATAGCTACTCAGTAGGTAAATCCATCCACTCCTATTACAACAAACTGCTTCCAAACCATTTTGATTACTATTTTATACCAATCAGTTCTATTCAGGGGCGCCGGAACGGGGGTGCATGACGGGGGCACTACCCCCCTGACCTTTAAGAAGGGGGGAAACGGGGGCACATATGCCCTTACATAACAGCATCATAGCTAATTTTAGGGACGCCGAGGAGCAGTGAAATGACTGGGGTAGTGCTCCCTGTCCTTTGGAAAGGGGGCAACACTGGCGGAAGTGCCTTTTCATAACAGAACCACAGGGAATTTTATGATTTATCAAGATCGACTTGAAACAAATTTATTGCAGCTATTCGCGCACCCAGAATAATCCGGATAGTTTTCCATAATTTCTGCTACTAGTTTTAAGGTCAACATTGTTGCTGCGCAAAAAAAGCATAATTGGCAATGTTTTTTTCAGTCTTTACAAATTTCCATTACCCTCAACTCTATTACTGCCTCCTTGTCCTACAGCTGTTCCGGCGTCCCTGGCTCTATCCATTCTCACTTCACAATAATTTCCACTTCAAACAATCTGATTTCACCTAGAGTTGGGAAATGTTCCCTTAAAATTGTTGGTCCAAAGTGTGGTCATCAATACCAGACTCTATTAAGTCTTCTGGAACCTTACCTTCAAATAGCAACTTAAAAAACACCTCTTACACGAAAAAGATACACAGCCTAATTAGGCATTTTAGTAACTTTATGAGGAACAAAAAGCTGTTTTCGTTGGTTTTAGTAATTTGAATAGTGTAAGCTGTTGTTCTCAATGTATCACTGCTTTTTTTGTTTGGTATTCTTTCGTGTGCACATGTACATCCCATTTGTACGCATAAAATTACACTCCATAGTTTTTTTAATTATCATACTGTGTCTAACATTTTTTTGACCAGGCAGTTAATTTCATCGGTTAAAGTAGATCACTCTTCTTGTGCTTACTACATACGCACGCTCTCTTCATCTGTAATATTTCTTGACCATGTTCTCTGTTTGTTTGTTTGCTTGTTTTTCTAACCGTGCTTAATATATTTCCAACTGTTGTTGTCTTATAGCACTTGTGAATAAGTAATCAGCGGAGTTGACTGTCTAGATGACCTCCATGGTCCTTCACCAGTCCCGTGTGACACAGTGATAATTTTTGTTCACATTGATCAATTCTCTTGCCATTTCCTTTATTCCTTTATTCTAATTTCCACTGACAATCGGTTACTTGTTTGCATGATGGCTTTTTGTATTTTTTTGTTTATTAGCTGAGTAATATGAAACAACAAATCAACCAATCGATCAATCAAAGCTAGAGCCTTCAATCCTCGCCATTTACGCTTGTATTTTCCATTGCCACAACAATGAGGTTACAACACCAGCTTAGAACCGAGCAAGAAGTAGGCTTTAAATGCTTGTATACAAACAATGGGAATCCGGAGAACACAGTGTTTATTTGATAGCGATTCTTGCAAAAGAGTGGTCCGTCCCGAATTCATTTTCTACGTAAACCTCGTATTTGCCAGCATCCTTTTCGGAACAGTTTTTGATGGTGAGAATTGTGGTGTCGCCATCAATGTCGTAAAAGACACGATCGTCCTCTTCGATGTCATCACCATCTTTAGCCCATCCGACCTGTGTAAAGGTAGGAAAATTGCTTATGATAAGTGCAAATCAACTTAGGCACAGGGCCAGATATTTATTGTTTTAAACGTTATTTAAGCACCAAAAAATAATTAAATTGAAAAACAGATTTCAAGTGCAATAGGATTGCAAACGTTGTGCAAAGGCCAACAGCCGAACGCTAAATCAGTTTGTTGGCGGAATTGTTGACGAAACTTATAAGATCAAGGTCTTACAGTTGGCATTGTCTTGTTTGGCAAAATTCAAGATGTATGACTAATGTTGATGGAGTAAATAACACTCTGTATTGAAAAAGCTTATATTGCGCAACAAATTCACATCGGTTTTTCATGAGAGATATAAGAGTTGCTTGTATTTGGCAAAAATCTCTGGATGCCCTTTTCCAGGGTTTCTCAAACGGGGCCCTCGACCCCCTTGGGGGCCACGGAGCGGTTCTCTGGGGGCCACGAGCAGAGGCCTTCGCTAGGTAGCTTTGCCGTGATATTGCATAACCCAAGTGTGACGATATATTAAGTATTTGCCAGTTAAACTTAGAAGTAGGTCACGGCTCATGAAAGTTTGAGAACCACTGCTCTTCGATTTGCAATCCCGCTTTAGTCTTGATGTTGTAGGCACACTCTACTTTATTACTGAAATAGCTAGAACTGGAATTTTTCGCCTGAATCTCACAACTACAACACGCAACTGACATCTTGCAAACGTTTCGATAACAACTGTTATCATCTTCAGTGCATACAACACGCAAATTCTTAAACACAGAAGTGGACCCAATATAAAGTACTGCTTGTCGTAATGTAACCTAATCTATCTGCAGCTCATGCTATAGCTGCGCTCCAATGGCGAACACAGTTTGAATCTTTGAAAGTTTGTTTAGATAACTGTCCAGCACAACAACACAATCCTTTTAAAAACTGAAAAACTGTCAAGATTTGAAAAACTTTTAACAAAGTTCAAATTGTTATTTAAAATTTTTATGGGTACTCGCTTTATCAACATTATTTTTAAGTTGTTTCGGTAAAGTTTTGGCATCTGTGATCCTAGAATTATACTGTTCATGATACAAGCAGGATTAGGTGACATGGCTTATAGCCTATCGGAAGCGTGGTTTTAACCTTTCGTGAATTTCCCACACACCACCATTTTCCCGTGTTTCATCAGCACCGTCGAGCAAAAAAATGAGCAGTATACTTACGTCGGGTTCAGGGTCTCCACTCATCTTGGCTTCAAGAGTAATCTTTGAACCTGGTTTGACTGTCTGGTTCTTCGGCCCCTTTTCAATTCTGGCAGGAACTGAAAAATGAAAATTCACAATAGAGGAGTAGATCAACGCTAATTAATTGGTTATATGCACGTTTTTTACGGTCACGTAGGACATCTAAGATGCTGAAACTATGAAGCGATAGCTTTGTCTACATAACTGCATTTATATGAATGTTTTTTACAACGTTTTTGAGTTGAGAAACGTAGTACGTATTCACATAACCAGCGAATCACAATTTCATCAGTTTATGCCATTTGCGTCGAGAGTCTGCGTTAAAATAACTTTTGCTGTGTTGCAGACTGTGTTATTTTCTTCCATGGTGCAGACTGTGATATTTTATTCCATGTTGAATACTGTGTCATTTTCTTCCATGATGCAGACACAATCAAGCCTAAGCATGTGGGTTACGAAACAAGCATGGTTGTTTCCTGCTTTTGTTGGGAAACTGAATAGCACGCATATGCTGGTTTAAAAACAGAGTAAAAACGGCATTACTTTCAAACTACTTCACCTCATGTGGGTTACGATGTATTCAGGGGCGTAACGAGGAAGACAAGGGGGGCACAATGTCCCGGACGCCGAAGTCCCAACAATGTCGCAAGCACTCTCTTAAATACAGTACATTTAATCCCAGAAGACCTTACATTCGAACATGGGGGCGCCAAACTTGTTTCTTGCCCCGGGCGCCATCCAACTTTGGTACGTCTCTGGATGTGTTTAAGTTATGTAACAAAAACCTGAACCTTTCAAATAATGGCAGGATGGAAATAACTTTTCAATATTTTTTTTGGCTTTTTTGAAATCTTGCCCACAGACTTATATAAAAATTAGTAAATGATATCACACATATTTCTGAACCAGCTTTCAGAAATGAAAACGTTGAAAATCCAAAGAAATAATCTGGAAAATCCTTACTATCGATGGTGACTTTGGATGAATCGAAAGCCTCTCCAAACTGGTTGTAAGCTTTGCATGTGTAGGTACCAACATCGCTCGCAGTGGTATTTAGGATCACCAAAGCGCAGATATCCGGCTGGTCGAACACAACCTTGTATTTTGTGCCTTCTTTGATTTCCTGCCCATCCTTATACCACCTGCGTTTAAAAAGCACGTGATAAGAGTTTTAATACAAAATAAGAGAGGGTGTCACACCCCGACTTTTGTACTCATCTATCTCTGCATGCACGAAAGTTGCTTCGTATATTCCAACGGTGGGCAAAATGCGGCTCGCGAGCCACTTGCGGCTCGCCGACGTTTCGTTTGCGGCTCTACATTTCTACTCCAGTGCCGTACTCCGGTCCTAGTTTTGAAAGTTATTTGACTTCATGCGCAAAGCTCACGCAAATTCACGAAAGAGTAATTAAGTCATTCC
>JGI24159J19872_10000328_pt1 | contig 39241 bp, 19 predicted proteins | sample Ectturendosymbi4_FD_19872 | JGI IMG/M metagenome (IMG submission 19872) | reverse complement strand
AGTTTCTACGTCATAGCATGTATGAAGCGGTTTCTCTCAATGCCATTATGACTCATGAATCGCAACGTCTATTGAAAAGCGACATTCAGCGAGGGTTTCCTATAGTCTTAGCACGATTTGCTTATTGCAATTGAAGTGTAACACTCGTAACGTAACAAGGTAACAGATCACCACACCACCAATTATAATCGAAATCTTTATATAGCTGAGTATGCATGTGCGGAATTGTTTTGTGTTTTAACAAATGTCAGCAACAGATTTGTGTTTAGGTGATTTCCGTTAAGGGGGGCTCTAGCCCCCTGAGCCCCCTCCTGCGTGCGCCCCTGGTCGGGACCCAACTTATTCTCTTCGGTGAACTGGATCAGGTCAAACAAGTATTTCAACAATTTTTTTTCCACGAGTGACTCAAAAATTGATGGATTCGGCTTGGCTTTACATAAAGGGTAACAACTTTAACAAAGTATTTTTGTATGTGATATAAGCTATGGCGCATATTTAACAATAAATTTCAAAAAATCCAGTTTACCTCGTTGCCATTTGTCATATTGATGAGAAGTTCCACCATTAATCAAGCGGTAACGTTTGCAAATTCTTTGTCGTATTGATCTAAAATTCCAACCTTTATTTTGACTTGTTTCGTAGTGCTGAGACAAGCAAAATCGTGATTCTAGCAAAATGATGTAACAATTAAGCTCTGCTGACAAGCGTTAGATACTCTACCGGAACAGCTTTCTCCAAATTACAAAGACATACACGTTTATATACATTTCAAAGCCTTCTGAGTAATACTGAGTCTTCAAAATAACAAAAGTTAAACCCAGTTACCTGTGAAAAGTAGGCTGAGTGAAATGCTGCGGTAATCTTGTCGGAACTAGCCGTGAAGTCCTCAATCGCATAAAAATAGATTTACATACGCTGTTCACAGTAAATTGTAAATGTTCAGAAGAAAAAGTTCAAAAATTCTTGTAATCACCCGGTGCGAAAATTGCGGTGGTGATGACCGGCGCGGAATTTTGATATGTCACGTGACAATTCTGTACATAGTCGTATGTTGCATTGTTGGGTCACTGCTTAAAAGCAGGCCCGTAGCCACGGGGGGCATTCGGGGGCAGTGCCCCCCAAATTTATTCTGTTCCCCCCCAAATTTTCTTGTTCCCAGAAAAATTTGTTTTAAAAATATAATAAAATAAAAAATCGTGCCCCCCTAAAAATGTATTTTGCCCCTCCAAACCTCAAAACCTGGCTACGTGCCTGCTTAAAAGCGAACCTTGCGCTTGGAGGTCGAATTTGGATAAAGTGTCGGACAACTGTTGATGCTGTGCTGAGCTCCAGGAGCGTTGCTTCATCAACANAAGTTGAAAAATGTGCCTGTGGCGTGTATTGNCCCAATACCCAGAATTTAGTGTTGCGATCGGCAAGCCCGAGCGGCATGTGCGCAAAGCTTCGCACTGCGGCAGCAACCCAGGGCCGTCGCCAGCGGGAGGGCCAGTGGTGCCTGGCCCCCCCATTTGAAATAGGTGTACCCCCATTTCACGTTTGGCCTCCCGGTTGCTGCATACGTCCAATGCTGTATTTGACAATTGTGGCCCCCCCTTTTGGTTTTTGGCCCTCCATCTTATTTTGGGCCCCCCTGCTGCTAAATCCTGGCGACGGGCAACAAATGGAGATCATAGTTGGGAATGTTCGCGCTTTGCTAAGATCATTGCCAAATTTTCCATTCTGTTTTCTATAACAGGCCTGGCCAACGCGCCGCTCGCGAGCCGCATGCGTCGCCTAAAAATTTGGGAAAACCTGGTGTAGAGTATACGCATTTTAAAGCTGATCCAGCTTCGTCTCATTCGACTTTAAAATCGTTCTGTAAGCCGTGAATGGGGAAAGCGTACTTTATTCGTGTTATTTCAACAAACTGTAGAACGAAAAGTTTTCCACAGTCCTTCACATTTTCGGCAACAAAAAATATTTCATTAAATTTTCTGATCCTTTTAGGTGTTTCCCCGCTGTGAATAATTTCAAAATTCATCCATCTGAGTCTGCGACACCAATATACTACTGAATCTGCAAGCACTTGTCTAACATCATCAGTGAAACGAAACTGATATTATAGCAAAGTGTCGAAAATAGTAGCACTGCATTGATGTAATTGACCTTGGCAAACTTACTTGAGCGTATTGCTACGTAGCATGTTGTGGTGGCGTCACTATGACTCATTTAAAGGCTAGCTCATATCAAACAATTGGCTTTGGTACTCGTCTACATCGCTTTGTGCTTGAAATCGCGTTTAGAGGATGACGCTAAGTCTTCGTCAGACTTACTAGTCATAGTTGACTCGGCTTCTTTTCTAATGATAACGTCATCTAGTGCAAATAGAGCATTTCTGTCCAGCTGGGCACAGGACAGGGAATCATGGAATGCACCAACGTTTTAAAAAGACAGGAAAACTCCACTAACAAGCAAGCAGTTAAAAGATAAATGCTCGACAGTTCCTTCTGTTCAGTTTGTGAAAAGCAATGAAAAGGTGTTTTTTGTTTGGTTGTCGCTAAAGATGTTGTGGAAAGCGATCCGAAGCGTTGCAAAGACATACTTGTGCAAAAAAATTTTATGGTTTTGTTTCATATTGTAATCTTCACTTGTTTTTTCTCGCTAATTTGACCCGTATTGAGCAAGAATTGGTAGAAAAATCTGTAACACACTCTCGTATACAAAACTTTTTACGTTCACAATTGACCACTCAAAGAGCAGCCAAAGAAAATTAATAATTGAATATTGACCAATACTAAGAGAAAATGAACACTTAGAAAACTGTTTCAGCAACCACAAAATTTCTGATTATGGAAAATAAACTTTACAACAAGAACAAAAAACTGGTAAAATATTTTTACGCAATTGAAGAGCGCTTTAAAATTTTTAAGTGAAAAAGCTTACTTTAAAATAAACGCATGAAAATCGCTGCGACTCAAGCATTAAAGTACTGTACTTCTATAAATCGAGAAGCCAGCAATGCTGGAAAACACATACATCCAATGGAATATGACGTAATAGAGAATGAGCATTGTCGTGAAGAGCTACACCGCAGCTTTTAGCCGTAGGTGCTTCGTCGCCCGTTTGGGGCAGTAGGAGATCATTCTCATTTGCTACTGTCAAATACCATTGTGGCGCGTTTTTTTGCCATTGTCAAATACCAATGTGGCGTGAACTACATGAACAATTATTTAACAGACTCACGTAGCTTTATAGATGCACTATTTGCATGTGTCTTTAGAGTGCTCAGTTGCTTGCATTTTTGAAAGAAAAGTTATCAAGTGACGAAACGTGATTGTGTCTTGTTCTTCAACTGCTTCTTTGATTAAAACAGATTGAGCTTGTAATGCAGAGGCTTGTTCAGGCAAGAAAAGACAGCGAGCACTACGAACAAACCAAGGTAACGCAGCTGTTTCAGCGCTGGCTCATTGCAAGACAGTTATTGCGCAGTATCGCATACGCAACAGCCGGCGAATGAGGTTGGGACTGGCATCGACTCAAGAGCGTAATGTCAATCAAAGACACTTGGCATGACGATGAGTCTGCGCGTGGATCAGAGATCTCAAGGGAAGCAACTGCGTTTACTTGTCAGACGCTAGTCACCCGCCCTGTTCTGGGAACTACGTCAGAAAAGATAACTCTGCCTATACCCTCCATCATGATTAAAGAAAGCGTTAGACATTGAAGCAGTGCGGAGAGCCACCGAGGCGATTTGTGTTGGTTTCAGGCTTAGTTAGTATGCTACCAAATGCAGATAGTTTGTTTTGCCTTTCTTGGCGAAATAAGGAGAGAGTTTCTTAAATTTCTAGTAAAGTCTCCTCAGTGAAATCTAGCTCAAACATGCCTTGTGCCGGTTATTTTGATATGGTAAACAATGACAAACATACGTAGACGCAGATAAGCTAAATTTGAAAAAAGGCGCTTTTTATCAAAATAAGAAATAATCCAAATTGGTTGACATCCATAAAATCAGTAAGCAGCCAAGGAACTCATTAACTTCACGTTTTTTGTTTGGGATGAACGAACAACAATTTACCCAATATGTGCACAATACGTTTTTTCAGCTGAATCTAATAAATCTAAGTTTGGTCATTGATCACTTCTGGTCACTGGTCACTTTTTTGAGATTTGAAGATAAGAAAGTGGGCATCTACTGAAATTTCCTTTAAAAAGCCCAAAATATCTTAGGTGGGACATTTTTCTGTTTCAATGTTCAGCAACCGTGTTGCATTCAGGTTTTTGATAAAAAATTATCCTGAGAAACGGTGTTCCACATCTTGGGAAAGTTGGGTGTAGATCTTAAAAAATGACGATCTCTTGACATAAGCTCTCGGTGGTGGAGATGATTTTTAGATAGGAAGTGCTCTTGGGATAAGAAGTACGGTTATGGCGTTTGTTGGTGACTTGAAATAAATAAAACCAATAAATATGGCAGCAAAACAGAAAATTACAAGTTTATATTTGCCGTGCACTTGATGTTTTCATTGTTTTGTTTACTGCAGTAAATTTATGGTGGAACAGCAGGGTGCTCAACTACGCTCCACAGTCCATACTCAGCCTTTTGAAGCAGCGAATGATTTAGATTAGATGAGTAATAACCGTTACAAACAGTGTGACGTATTGATCAAAAAGTTCATTTTCTGTGTTCTTTTTGGTTTTTCTTGCTTTTGCAAACAAAAAACTTCCCAACAAACCGCAAATCAAAATTAAGTAGTGAGTAATGAAGCNTAGCCAAATTGGCAACGCTCATGTAAATAACTAAGCAATAAGTATCGTTAATTTTTGGATATAGCTACACGACTACAATTAAACATTGAAAACCTGCGGTCAATGAGGGGTCGACTATATTTATCTCTGCTCTTGGTCAGAGTTGAAAGGAAACTTCAAAGAGTTGGCTGAAGATGAAACAAGCATGGCAATGCCATTATCGCTTCCAGTTTGATATCCTGTAGCGGTATGTACTGCAGATCCATGCTAAGATAGAGATGTACAGTACGAGCAGCGACAAGTGCCTATGTTACAAGTATCATGGGCATGGTCAGGCTGATTCTTCACGGAAATATAAGCATTTGGACAAACAACGTAGATTCGTGTAAGAAGTTTGTCGTTGATGTGAAGATCTTGATGTTGCTACTTTCTTCATAAAAATATCACATTCGCAAACTTAATGTTTGGCTGTTGCTCAAAGTTTATAACTTGAAATCCTCGTTCTCAATGTGCATTTTTGCCTCCGTTTAAATTTTTCGCTGACATTTCATATTTCCACAAGTGCCCATGTAAGAGGAAGAAGCAGTAACATCTTTTCTTTTTCTACTTGGGCTGAAAAAAGTTGGTCATCAAGCTAAGAAGCTATTCAGCAGTGAAATTATAAGTTCTGGCAGATACGAAGTCATAGGGTTCTTTTCAACATCTCATGACAATAAACATCGTAGTTGTAATTATACAGTAGGCGTGCGTATGGATTCTAGCCTTAGGGTTTCCATCTGTTGCCTACTTATGAGTGGCATCCGTAATCTCGAGATCTGAGTTATTGGAAGTTGTAAAGCCAACTATGATAGAGTTACCATTTCTGAGCAGGCAAAATTCGGGACGCATTCCCGACAGTCACAGTAACCACCTGTCACGGCACTCAACAGACACTTTTGGCATTATATATTATTTTTTATATGTGATAGATGAAATGAAGTATTTATGTAACCAACCATATTGATTTAACATCCACGCACCCCCTAGGAACAGGTCCCGCACCCCTGGTTCAGAACCCCTGGCCTGTTGTTTCTGAAATGCAAGAGCACTAGTACAAAGAACGATACACTATTACAGGGGTTGGCAAATAGCGGCCCGCGGGCCAAATGTGGCCCGCCACAGCGTTTTCAGTGGCCCGCGGAAGCATTCAGGAAATATATTCAAATCTGAATATTTCCTCCTATTTATCACAGTAAATATTAGCGCTGAGGCTATTAACCAAAACTCGCGTCTATTTCCATTAGAAGGTACGGCCCTCCGTTAAATGCGACTTTCTCAAGGTGGCCCTCGAGCAAAATTAATTGACCACCCCTGCGCTAGTACAAAAAACATTCCTCCCTTTCCTGAAACATGGGTGTTTCGCCTTCGTTTCGTCAGTGAAGTTGCATTTTCGTTTAGCTATTTTTGAAAATTATCAAATGATTAATTAATCACTATTGGATTGGCAAAAAATAACGTAAAACATTTAAGCCGTGGAGAAAAATTCAACGCGGTCCTGAAACCGTAAGAAACGATGAAAATCACGTATCAAATGGTCTGACTTGATAATGTCTTCGTTTTAGTACACCAGAAATTAGTAATAATAAAAAGTTCTTTAAGTAACAACAGACTTCAAATTGCACAGCAATAGTCATCTTTTTTTACACTAATCTCCTTCCTTTCTGGCTCAAGAGCGTTGGTAGCTCCGCCATAATGTAGCAACACGCAGCTATAGCTGAATGACACAGACCACCTCTACGACGCAATAGTAACAGTGTATTGCCAAGCTAATCAACAACACCTAGCTAGAGTACATGCCACAAGTATGAAGGTGGAAGGTAACCTGGCAGCAGAAACATTGACACCTTCGCTGCGGCAAATTTTCTGTGAACTTTTGCGCAGAGTGTACGCCAATTTTCTACTTTTAGGCCGTTTTTGACTGTCTACTCAAAGCACTCCCTATGCTACAGATAAATTCAGGACTTATGTCAGTTTTGAATGATTTTTTTGAGACGAAAATTTTAGCACCAAAATTCGGAACATGTCTCGAAAAATATGGACGTGTGGTAACCGTAAACTATGAGGTGTTTTTAAGAACAGCTAGACAAGAATGTGAAACAAGGCAATCATTTCTAGTCTCCCTATTGAGAATGCATCTAAGTAACCATATGAGCTTTTGCTCTTGAAGAAAGTAAGAAACTATTCAACCTTTACACGCTTTAAGTATTAAAGTCAATACAAGATTACCGTTGAGGCATTTTTATTACTTCCAGTTGCTAATTTCACTGATTTTTACAGATAGTGTTCTATTATCATCATTCATGAGAGCAGTTAAAGTTTTGGAAATGAAACTGAAACGATAAAGTGCGAAAGAACAGTATTTTCCAAAGTGCGAAACATCACTATCCAAGATCGAGTGCTGCTTGTTGCGGGTGTTTTGCTGCTAGTGTAAACGCGAGAACTCATGTCCTGTTCCTTGTGTGACCGAAAAATTCTACGTATTTGATTGCCGTGTGCGTCGGCCTATCTCTATCGCTGCCTCCAAGCGTAGAAGCGGGGATCGGAGGAAAAGGACATATTGTTTGCAATTTTTCGGTTTTAAACTCACTGAAGTAAACCATTCAATTTCTAAGATGGACCTGCTTTTCAAATGATTTGCTTTGAATCCTGTCGACTTGGAAACAGAGGTTCATTATCTGACTTGCCTCGTAGAGCCTACCAACGTATCATAAATTATATAATCTAGGTGAGAAATAATTTCTCACATAATTTTTTTCTCACAACTCACATAGAATTATTTCAAATTCTCACATTGGAAAAGCTGTGCCGCTCTTCTCGGTGTCGTTGTTCAGGTCATTCCCTGCAATCAGGTGCCGAGGCGAGGCATCTGGAAATTTACGGGTTGCATAAGTGTTCACTCTAAGAAAATTTCACACCGAACAAATTATTGTTTTGGTGCGCATTCAATTGCGCTGTCATGTGGACACACAACCATTGAAGCGTTACAGGAGCTATGCGCTATATGAACGATTTCAAATTTGGAATGTTGCAAGTGCCCGAGAATGAGATTCCACTGCGCAAATGGTCCGGTGGTCCTCCGCAGCTGAGCACCTTAGAGGGAACATTGATTACATACAATTTCTAAATTTTGTCACTTTAGCTCGGTGACCAAACGGCTTTTAACTCCTGACCGTGGATCAAATTTCTTTAACGCCGCTGTCAGGGCATTTAGGACTGATTGGAATAATTGAGCAAACAACCTTAACACTTTCTTACAAAAAAAGAAATACTTCGCGTAAAAGATGCATGGATACAATTTGTTTACGAGCCGGTTTGATGTAAATCACAGTCGGTGTTTGTAGAGGCTAGCGTATAGTTTGAAAGGTATGTTCCCTTTCGTTTCCTTACCACAAATAAACAACAAATAAAAGCTCTAGGTTTTCTGTAGGCTTTAGAGGAATCAGCCGACTGGGCTCTGCTTTCATCTTTTTGCGATGATTCAAACTTGCGCATATTTGTATTCAAGTAACTTCACTCCACAAGTGAAAGAAGCAAGGAATCCATCACAAATTTTTAATAGGAAATCGATTTCACGTAACACTACGCGTCGTCAGTCCTATCATCTGTAAGCAATGCCAACAGGTGTGAAACGTTGAAAGGCCAACACAAAGGCGGAGAAAGTAAACAACCTCAAGACTGCAATGAAAAAAACGCGCAGACCCAACTGTGGCAAATAAGACAAAACCAAAACGTCTAGCTCAACTACATGCAAAGGCTGAAGCCTCAAAACGTACTGCATAAATGGCAAGAACTTACTAAAAGTCAACGCCAGCTAACGATTATTAACACCAAAGAAAAAGTCGCTTTCGGATAAAAGTAACTATTCGCAGAGCGAGGCTTCCGAAATAGCTTGAAACAAAAAGCGTTATGAATCAGTCAACGTGCATTTTGGTCGCTGTGGCAACCAAAGTCTCTGCGGGCACGATGGAAAAGCTCTGACTGACACGAACAAAAACACCTGCACACCGACCGCGGAAAGTGAAACACAACAACGGTCTGTAGAAATGAAATACATCAGCGTTCAGCGGCAGAGAAACAAAATGATTATCTTACGCGTGGGAGGTTCATGTTTTGAATATTAATTTATGCGTTAAGTGATACCACTTATCTTCACAGAAATCCAAAGAAAGGGAATTAGGATCTTCAACAATAGTAACGATGTAAGCCTCATGTATCGGCGGTTTTATNTACGTTGCCATGGAACTCTGAAAAGTGCCGCAATAAGGCCACTTTATCTTTGTCATTTTCATCAATTTCACAATTGGGTCTGTTCCAATTACTGCAGTGCGATGACCATCTCGTGGAAAATTTATTCTTGGTTTGCCCGACATATTGCTCGTGGCAAATAACACAAGTCGCTACATAAATACCATGGTTTGCGCATGTGAATTTTTGGTTGAGTGGGAAGATTTTATTTTTGTCCATTATTTGTGAAACACATGGCACCATTGATTTGTTGTGTTTTCCATAGTTACCACAAAGTGCACAGTGGACACAAGGACCCGACATCCCTTTGACATGCTCTCTGGTCTTGCTTAAAGCAAGGTGCTTGCAGTTAGAAATTGTCCAACTGTAGTTGGTCTTTTGTAAGTTATCATTGCTTTCGGGTTCAAGTTTTTCTCTCTAAGTCGACTACTTCCTTTATGGCTGGAATGACATGTCATCTTAACTTATCCGACATTCGTGTACTTGAAGAGGGCTGTGTGCAGCAGACAGCAATTACACTCACCTAAGAAATGTGTCAGCATGAATGGCTTCCATCCGGTGACCCCGCACGGCATGCAGGGATAAATGGCAGTGGTCTCCACTGCTTTCTTATCTTTGGCAGCGGAAATGTTGATGCATGGTGTCGGCACATTCATCTTCAAAGTTGCCTTCGTGATGTTCATATAAGGAGTTGGTGTGCAGCGACGCGTGAAATATCACCGACGATGAGATGAGTTTTACTGCCTCTCATCGACACTGTAGACCTCACAATCAAAAGGGCTATTTGCAGCAAGTTGGCAGAAAATGGTGAAACATGTTTCAGCAACAGTAAAGAGAAAGCGGTTCCAAAGCGACTCTAACCACTTTGTTCGAACTTTTGCGAGCTGTCTGTGTTTGATCAGGATACGCAATTATTTAATCAGGTTAAAATAAGCCAGGCATTTTTATCAGCAAAATCTTTTGTCAGCAACTGAGAGGAAAATAAAGTCTAAAATTAGTGCATGCCGTGCTGCGTACGAGGAAAATATTGTATGGATGCCATAGATGGCTTTACTAAATTTTCTGGCTGCAATTCAAGTTTAGTTTCACGTGATGAAAGAGACCAAGAACATTCAAATATACTGCTGAAACATCCATATTTATTCAGACTAGTTGGTAAAAGAGAAGTTGCAAAGTTAACTAATTAAGGACGTGTTTGGATGAAAATATTTGCAAGTGTTTCAGTGACATCACGAGCATGTGTCGCATTTTTTGAAGTATATTTTGGTGTTTTTTCAGCAATAAAGCGAAACTTTGTTTCTTTCACACAATGAATGATATTTCAACTGCTTCACTCACCCCTGGCCCATGTCCCCTTTATCCAACCCTGTTGATGCTTTGATTGTTTCAGGACTTTCAGTTTTCTTGACAACTGACAAAAATTTTTTTCACGTGCGAATCAGATATATTTGGTGACTGCCTCCTGTTGGACCCCGGGGGCGCTTTCAGATTTGGTCAGTAGCATTGCTCAGCAACTTACTACATTAAGCATGCTCTTAGTTCCTTGCTAAAAACACACTGACTCATGGAGGTAATCACTTGTTTTCCAAACAGGAATATAACGACTGTTCAAAGCCTGCGATGCGCAATCATTTAAAAACGGTGACTACCACAACCCACTCACACATGCAATCAGTGAATTTGTTTCAAGGCTGCTGCATGCTATGTTGGTTTCCCATTTACTGCTCAAGCTTCGAGGAGTTGATCAGAGGTTAAGATTAGAACCTGGCCAGGGCTTTCTTCACCGAGGAACCGCAACTTGGAGACTTAAGGCTGGACATTTGACCTTAAGCGTTTAACGCCGTGAGTTATTTCAGACCAGCTGCACCTTGATTTTACCACCAAAGCCGAGTTCTTTGTTTGTATTTTTATTAGTGCCATAAAAATTTTCAATGTATACAGAGAAAAGAGATGACAAAAACCACTGGGGACATGGAATTTCTCGTTGTACTTTGTTTTTTGAAGTATTGAAACTGCTCTTTGTGGTCACTGTTCAAGGGTGGTAACCACTTTCGAAGTGTAACGACAAAAGCAGGGGGAATTTTGGCGAAAAAATGTTAAAACACCTGCGAAATATTTTCCAGAACTTTGATAGCGCGAAATTCGAAAGTCTATAAATGCGAAAGCACGTGGTTAGAACAAAAAACTGCGCATCCTGTCTTGTTTAGGAAACTGTTGCAGGCGGCCAGTCAACTGCAATCAAAATATGAAGATCACTTTAAAATCTTTTACCAGATGCCGCTACAACTCGGAAATTGCATCCTTGTTTGCACGTTCTCTCATCTAAGTGCAAAGCGATGTTTCGAGAAAGATGACCTTCGAGGACCCTGTTGTTGCTGTGTCTTGTTCTCGATGTTTGCAAACCGGAGCTTTCGTTACTTTTCGTAATGGGTTTTGAACATAACGATTTGCATTGTGACGGTTCTTTTCGCAAGTTGCGTTTCGTAACTGGGGTATGAGCACCAATGTCTGAACACAGTCCGCAGTATTCCTTGAATTCAGTGATGCTTTAAAGTTAAACGCAGATTTACGCGTACGTGCTTTTAAGCTCCGTTAGTGTGATAGGTTATCAAAATGTTCATGTTGCGAGGGCAAGAATGCATGCACCACACGCGTGGTAAAATTGTTGGCTTGTAATAAAACCTCGTCCTTGGGTTTTTACGTGCTTGTTTGCAACGCTCGGGAGAAGCTGCAAATGTTTCATGAGATTGTGTCTGCTTTGTGTCTGAACCTTGTGATGATATAAACGATACAACACAACTAAATTCCGAATTGATGTGAACGACTATAAAATAATCGATGTGAAAGACCTCTAGATTGATACGAAAAATACGTAACGTTAGAGGTTCCAGCCAAAACCATAACATTCAAGTACACAAAACTGATATGGAAACTAGTTTTAAAAGAAGATTGAGTTTCTTCTTTCACTCTATCCTTGTGTATCTGCAGTGTCGGAAGATTTTAATATGACGGAGGGTTAAACAAGGTCACAAGAAGATTGAAGCGAGTTGATCTTTCAGGTTTTATGTGTGGTCTTAACCTAAATGAGTACATAGCAACGTTCAACTCTAATTACAACAGATGAACCCTAAGCGTCCTCATAAACAACGTCCTTATAATGAACCCTTTGGCTTGCAGCAAGACGGTTATTTAATAACACGGCCTCATTCTCTCACTGTTTCTCTGGCTTGCTGCAGATAACCGCGCGCAAAACGAGAATAACAGTTGCGGCTTGCAGCAACACTAGCTTGTATGAGGTCGAAACAGCGAATTGAACATATTCGACATTTTTTTTATCAATGCATTAGCAAACCAGTGAACAGCTAATTAGACTTGAAACAAAATTTGCAAGTTTTTACGGAATCGACCGGTATTGAAAAGTTTCTGCTGGATTCGAATACCAACCCTAGACTGCATGCAAACGCAGCTAGTGACAAAAATCGTTTTTCGTAGTGCAGTCTGTCTTTAATATTCCGCCACTAAAACGGCACGAACATCTTACAAGATACAGAATTGCTAGCTGTGGGTGAGCCATAAATCTCGTAATTTTATGTCTTATTCAGAAATTCACGAGTAACTGCATTCATGCTATTCTTCTGTGCCGCAGAATAGGCCAATACAATCACCAGATCACAAAAGACCAGAGAGCCAATATTTGCTTTTGTAACTGAGAGCCTCAGCCTTGAATTAGCATTTAGAGTAGAACAGTGGTGTTATTTGGCTGCAGTGAAAACTTGAATTTTCAACTACTTGCTTGTACATAGAGGCAGAGTAAAATACAGCTCATCAGAATCAGTCACAAAGAAGCATATATTTTAACTGCTTTTCGTGCTTTTCTCCAACTGTTTTACAGTGCAGCAATGCATCTTCCAAAACGCGACTTGAGAAACAAGACCGATTTAAGTTTATTTTATAGGTAAACTTAATGGTCCTCTTTGTGATATTTGATTTGACTAGTGTAATATACCTGAATGCTAAAGATGCCAGAAAACATGAACAAAACAAAAAGACACGATACAAAAATTTATTACAGCCGGTGATATGGAGAAAATTTCAGTTGCAGAAAATGTTTGTGAAATCACAAATTGAATTTTTATTTTAAGGGTAGCTTTGTGCAGCTAAAATGGTTTATTTACCTAAGTTTGCTATGCTTGTGTTGAATCCATGCAGAAAAATTCAGAGATTTAGACTGAAGTGCAGTTGATTTGAATTTCTATATCAGGCTACTATGCAACAATGAAAGCTCTAGGTTTGAAACAAGCTATCGAGGAATCAGCCGACTGGGCTGTGCTTTCTTCACTTTGCGATGTTTCAAACTTGCACATATCTGTATTCAAGTAACTAGTCTCCACAAGGGCGACGAAGTTGAATCAATAACGTCTGTTTCTTTTAATAGGAAATCGATTACACGTAACACTACGCATCCTTAGTTCTGAAATCTGCAATCAGTAATTACAGGTGAAAAGTTGAAAGGCTAAAGCGAGAACAGGGAAAGCAAGAGATTCAAGACAAAAATGAATAAATCGAGCGGCGTGGTTCCGTCAATGTAGGTTTGTTGCGTTGCTCGGTAATTGGTGTCAGATAGTTTTCCAGTTTCAGTGAAAGCAGTGGCGTACGCAGAAAATTTTCATGGGGGTAGTTTCATTCAGTGGCATATGGTGGTCATTTGTATTTGGTGTGCACTGTTTGTGACGTCACAATTTGACGTCATATTCATGTTTCCAAACTAACGTTTTGGCGAAGTTTGTTGACATAATAGACATATTCTTCTACACGCACTCTTATTTTATGTGTCATTGCACTGAATATAAACTATTAGCGCTCTAAGTTAAGATATCGGAGGAAAATAAAATCAACGCTACGACACAGCAGTTCATAACTGCAAAATATCAGGCTGCGCGTTAAAACATGGGAGTAAAACACACTCATCAATGTGTCAGAGCAATTTACAACTGCAAAATGAGGCTGCACTAATGTCTTGTCGGATACGAGCAGTCGAATATAGAAAGTGTGCGGCGGGACTGGCTGGCGCGCACACCCGGTTTGAAAGATCAAATCTTGCTAAACTACACAAGAATTGAGAATGCGCATAAAGTACGCAGGAAAACTTTCTATTTTTTCTTATGTATAGAAGTCCAGCAAACTTTTAGTTTTTCTTTTTCCCTGCTGAGACATTATCAAATGGATGGTTCTATGTTAAAAACTGCTGTTTTTGAGCTCGTGTAACAGTTTTACCACGCTACAGAAATTGGTAATGTAGCCAATGGGGTCAGCGCTTGCGCTGATCGGCCTCAGCAGACAAAATAAAACAATTGTTTCGGATAAAGAGAATAATCGCAGAACACAATCTTTAAACATGCGTAGTGGACGATAGGTCTGCAAAAATGATGATATGGTTTCTGGACGCAGACGATAACCCAGATTCAAACCAAAACCTAATTATTATTTTTTGGCTCATTGACAATGTTCCTGGAAATTTGCATGCAAATTTATTCTGTGGTGTTTGCTTTAAGTCAAACAAATTAACAAGCAAAAGTATGCGAAAACAATTAATCTCCTTTGCGCAGATAATAAAATTTTTGTAAAATATTAAGCTCAAGGGGGGAGTTAACCCCAACCCCTTATGTACGCCCTTGAGTAAAAGCAATTGTTTATGAACACCATATTGTCCAGTTTTTACTTGCCACAGTTTTGATTTATTCATTCAAGTCTCGAGTTTGCTTCCTTTAGTCTCTCAACTTTTCAACTCAAGCATTGCTTGCAGATTTCGGAACTGAGAATGCGTAGTGTTACGTGAAATTAATTTCCTATTTTGAAAAAGTTCCTTGAACGATTCAAACATGTTCGTTGGTGAAGGCTACTATGCATTAATTAATAGAACAACGTCTGCGACGAACGCAAAAGAAAGGAATGTGTTTAAAATTTTAGTTTTTCAATCTTTATAGTACTTGCTTAACTCTGCTTTGGTAATAAAAACCGAAGAAAAGTTGAACGTTTGGGAGTCTCGTGTTTCGACGAGATGTGTGTACTGCAAGTTACTAGATCGGGTGCATTCCCAGAACATCTTGACTAACACTCGCATTGCTTAGTAGCACTAGATGACGCTGATGAGTCACAATCGCAAAGACCACCAGTCGAACGTGGGTGTTGAAGAAGTTTTGTTGCTTCCTGCTAGTGTTTCACACCTGCCCGATACTTCGCTTTGAAGATAAGTACACAAATTCAAGATACTGAAGTCTGATACTGGAATGGTTCAAAATCTAAGCATTTTGGGATGTCACAAATTTTTAAGACATATTGCTTGCATTTTGGATAAAGACCGCCACCAACGTCGAATAGACGTTACCTCCAGAGAACATTTCGAAGGGTCAAGAAATCGAAACTAAAAGGCTGTCTGATCCAGTTCGAAAGATATTTGTGGAAAGAGATAATATTTACATTTGCGACCTTGGTTCAAACTTCAATTAACAGTTAGCTTCATACTTAATCATAGCTAGGTTTAGGCTCAGTCATGGGCGTCAGAAGGATTTTTTCCAGGGGGGGCACTAGGGGATTTTTCCAAAAATTTTCCAGAGGGGGCCAAAAGTGGTGAAATTTGTTTTTCCCACACAAAACTAAGAAAACATCCTTTTTTGCTAAAAATTTCAAAATCCAGGGGAGCCTTGGCCTCCCCTGCCCCCTTTCCGACGCCCATGGGCTCAGTGTGCCCTCTACAAATAAACGTCTCCTCTATAACAATATCGAGATACTTCTACATATGGAACGGTGATTGTTGTGGTTAATTGCACAGTTCGCTGATGCGTAGCACCTTTTCCATGCCTATGGCTCAACACTTTAAAAATCGTCCTTCTAGTACAAAAGCAATAATGCAACAAATACTCGAGTGTGCGTCGATCGACCAACGTCTGGCGTAAGTCCAGTCGAACTCAGTTAATTTGTGTAGTTTGGCAGCAATCGTAGTGGGATCGAAACGGTGAACTCTTCAAAACCGTATATAAAGGTAAACTCTTGTCATCATAGTTCAAACATGCAGTCGCTGGAAAAACTGCAATAGGTTTTGTGAAGCCTGGCGTAGGATCCAAGGAAAGTTTGAAAAGGCTACGCCGCACGAAAAATAAAACAAGCCGCTGATTTTCTTTCCTCTCTTCAATTTAGAAGCTCTCACCTGGATTGTTTATCTCTTAATTTAAATTTCGAAGAAACTTTATCTGGGCAAACATCCCAGTTTTTCAAACCAGAGCTATAGTACAAGTGTAAATGAAGAGACTGAATTCTGGGAAATATTTAAAATAATCGAATTAACAGCCTTAAATGATCCACATGGAAAAACACAAGTTAACATATTGAAATCATGAAGATCAAACCACAAGCAGAAAGACGTTTTGAAAAAGTGCAAGTTGCTTTGCAAGAACGCTATGATTCAAGAACGCTGATGTAAAATTTGATCAGATCAATCATTGCTTGTAGTAAGAAGAAAATGTAATGGAAGGCTTTTTTAATTGCCCGTCGCAATGATGCATCGGACAAATATAACACAGAGGCGATAATGTGCATCGCGCATTGTTGTCTAGCTAGCACTCTGGCACGCATAGGCTTTTATTGCCTTAGCCACAAATTTCTTCCAGACGTCTGAGAGCGGCTCTCAGGTATAATCTTGACTGACTCCGACTGAAACTTGATAAACAGTTGACGTTGCATTGAATAGATGATCGAGTGTTATTGCTCTCTTGTTACCACATGGCAGCGCTCCTGCCAGCGTTTTCACGGATATCCTGTCGCAAGTACCGAAAGATGACGATTAATCTGAGAATTATAATTTACTGCAGGCACGAACTGGAAGTGCGCATTACTGAGAGTGGAATTGCGTCAGGGCAAAATAGTTTTTCCCGGCGCGTCGATCACTGGGGCCTTTGAAACTGTTTTTTGCATATAATATTATTATCGTCTACTTTTTATGCATGATTTTCCGACTAATCAGAAGAGGCGCCACGTCACATAACGTAGCTGAAAAACTTGCACTGATGGATATTTCACATTCACATAACCAGTCAGTGTTGATCGTGAACATGTGCTGACCACTGTAGATTTTTAACACAAGTTACAAACTGACGACCAAATCGAAAAACTTACAAGATGTGAAATACAGACTTGCTTAAATTACCTATAAAGTTATGTCTTTGCCACTGTAGTGTTACCGTCGCACTGCGTGGCCGTGTGGCCTGCATTATAACCAAAACATCGTGTGCTCAGCCTTTCCAAAGTTTAAGTAAGCGACAGAGATCGCTCGACGCTTGACGAGAACACTCTATGTCGCCTTTACATTATAAAAACATACGTCTGCACCCGCTTTCCATTACTTGAAGAATACTTACATGTGTACGGCCAGTCATGTTTGTCGTAGTAGCTTTTTGCTCAGTACAAAAAATCGCAGGAAATATTTTAAGAAACAAAACACTCAAAAAACGTAAATTTTGCAGCCATGACATTATTGTTTATGCACTGCACCTACAATCGTCCAATACATCTTTCCTGATAACTGTTATGAACACGTTGAATATGGCGCAAAAACGTAGGCAGAAAGTTTAGGTGTACCGTCGACATTGTTAACATTATTTGTTGATTCGTTACTTTTACAAATGCTACCATCTATAGATATCTAATGGTAAAAATAAAATTATTTTCAATAGATAATTTGATAGTTTTTTGTAAATAATCAAAAATGATCCCCGAAGAATAATTTTTCGCCTGACGTTAAAGAATCGACTTTTTAAATGTTACGAAAAAGTAATCCTTTTTAAAATTAACAATTTGTTATTGGATAACAAATTTACTATCGGATGCGAAACGAATGGTTTTGTTGCTTTTAAACTAGCAAGCATTTTATGACCAAGGCGGGCAATTCGGACCACAGATACGTTGTCAGGCGGAGGTATTTTGTAATATTTCGTTTTTATTCTATTGCAGGCTGGTCTTGGCACTAAGCAGTAAACGCAAGAATACCTTTAAAACATGTGAATTAGCCCATTATGAACGTGTCATTTTTAGGAAAATTTCAACTTTTCGCCAAACAAGTGTGTACTGCAGTGTCTGATGCTAAACAGTTTCGCTTCCTTCGCATGAGCTTATCCACAGTATTTATGCTTTGTGATATCGTAATGTATTCTTCATGGGTGTGAGAAGATTTTGTACATCGTAATCTTTGACTTTTAAACATTTATAAATTGACGACCTGTGATTTGTTGCGTCTTGATATCAAACATGCAGCACAACCCAGCAGAAAAAGGGTTGTTCCAGATCAGTGCGTGCGTGCCGCACTTCAAACGTCTCCTTCCGCTTCCGGAATCGCTCTGTCGTAGTAAGTGGTAAAATGAAGAGTTAGGTGCGTAAGAACCTCTGCGCACATCTCGTTCCAGAAACAACGGGGAAGTAGAAGCAATCTTAGTGCCCCTGAGAAATGCAAGGAAATAGAGGTTACTCCCGTACAAACAAGCAAAAAGTTGTCCAAAGACCACTCAGCAAGAAAACAAAAAGGGCTGTTAAACGTATCCTACAATGCAGCTAACGTGTAGCATCCCCTCTGTCACTCATTCGGGACTTCGGTCATCGCATAGGACATTACCACTCAAAGAGACACACATTTTTGATGGGGTTTTGTTGTGCTCTATATACTAAAACACCTGTTTAGCTGTGTTGTCTCCTGTTTCTTGCACTGCTTGTGTGCTGTTATTATGAATGAGGCCAGGATTTTAGGCAAATTCCTGGAATTCGCAAACAAATTCTCCGCAGCTTGTTAGTATGTTTTGAAAAAATAGAAGCACGAAGACATTTTCCAGACGGTAAACATAGGCAAGTCAAAAAAGGCAGGTGTGGTGAAACGCAGGCGGTATGGTATAGCTGTGTGGCTACTTTGCGACAAGGTTATTCGAAAAGATCATTAACTGTGCCACACAAATCTCATAAAATGTCAAGTAGGATTCCTTCTGTATAGACTGATATGACTCAAAACGCTTTGCGTCAGACTAAAGTTCTGACAAGAAACTTTTTTCAGTGAATCGTCAGAGATTTTGTCATTGGAGCATTTGTTTTAAGGTCACTTTTGTCCTGACTGAGGTACCTTATTACAGCAGTAACAATGGCCAGTGGCAGTAACGTTCGATAAAGCGTTTTCTTTCAAAGGGGAAGTAAACCCTCTGCATCCACTCAATGCTGTATTGAAACTATACTCAATGATTTCTAGTCATTGCAAAACATGCAACGTAATTCCTGTAGAAGTACTATAATGTAAGTTTGTGGTGTAAACGAATCCTGTTCTTTGCATACTTTCTGTCATTTTTACGCCAAAGGCATAGCTCTGATTCTGAGTGCAAAAACGTTCAAACCACGAAACAAATGCCAGTAATGTGAGATTTTTACGCGCATCGTTCTATTGAATCTGTAGATATAGAGAAAAAAAGGTTAAATCATCCAAAAGACCTAAACAGGATCAACCTCAACCAGTTTTCGTTTCTTGAAAAAGTCACTGTGGATTACAGACTTCAGGACCGTGTTTCTAGAAAAATATTAGGAAAAATGATTTTCTCAGCAAAAACGTACTCGAAACAACAAACGCAAAAATATTTTTGTTGTGTAGTTTGGTCACATTTTATTTGACGTATGCTCAGACATGAAGTTCACCAACAAACACGCCAAAACGATTGTAATTCACATCATCGTTAATATTTTGCGGTAGGTATTTTAAAATGCTGTGTTTCGCCGAAAGCTGAATTCAGAGTTATACAATAGTTCCGGTTTTAACTTTACGCTGCATTCAAAAGCATTATGTATGAAAAATCCGAAAACGTCATGATGACTACAGCGTATAGTACACAAATTTATAATTAGTACCATTATATAACATCATAAAATACGTAAAACGCTTTTCATTAAGCAACGTCGGTTTGAAAATGTGTTGTTTTATGCAGTTCTCAGCTTTGAAAAAATGCTGCTCTCTATTGCAAAGATATTTTTCTGTGTTAGATATTCATTTCTGAACCTTTTAGGGGTAGCGCGTAAGCTGCTAATTCGCCTCCAACCTGTAAACGCTTGCTTCCAAAACAATTCCGTTGCGGAGATGCTTTGATTATAAGATTTTTTAGGTAAAATCGGTGGAAAAACGGGTGAAGGCCTATGCTGCAGTAGCAGGGGCGTAACGACGGGGGCACATTTCACCGGTCGCCAAATTACTACGGGGGCGCCGAATCGCTGAGCGGGCGCCGAAAAGTCCCAACAATGTCACAAGTACTTTCTTCAATTCAGTGCATTTGCTTCGGAAAGACCTCATTGGTTCGAACATGGGGGTGCCAAACTTGCTTCTTGCCCCTGGTGCCATCTCACCTCGTTACGCCCCTGTGTATATTGTAGTTCGTTCCCATCCATTAAAATATATCACGAAAAAGCCGGTGAAGAAATGCTCTCGCAGTGTAGGGAGCATTAAGAGTAGTAGTGGTCCGCCGAAGCAGTCGTGGGACATAAAAATAGACCAAAAAGATTGTAAGCTCGCCGATATCTCATAGATCATACCTGATTTGCTTTGCACTGCAGGTACATGAACTTGATCAAACAGTGACATTTCACATGCTGTGAAAAGAAGAGAAACCGCTTCTTTCAAGTCTTTGTTTTTCTCGAATGGGTCGACCATTGCGACGTGATTCAAATTTTTGTCAATCGTGCTGCCGATTGAGATAACTGCAAGCTTAGAAAGCTAGTGAAATGCCTGGCTGAAAGCAGGAATTTATTAATTGGCTGTATTTGGCCACAACAATTTTCATCGCAGGCTGTGAGAAGATAGATTTCTATATATACGATATTTTCCCTGCGGCTACCTGTCCGATTCATGCTTGAATGAAAAATATATTGATCTGTTTGTTGGGTGATCAAACGTTCCGGTTTTTGCAGTTGTGACCCACTCAGGTCACACTTGTTTGTTTCAAAAATGAGATCTGCACCAGACAACATAAACAAGTTATGGATGAGACATGAAATGAGCAATACGATGCAGAGATTTCCGTCTAGGGAACAAGACCGCTGTATGATAATTTTGGTCTTCACTTCATTTTCAGCGAAACGTTTAGAAAGTTTCGTCGGATATCGGACGAATTGCAGTGCTTCTTCTATAGTATTCGAAATACACTGAAACTGTCATGGCCGTGATTTGCTTCCTTTGAAAGTTTTGCGTTTAAACTTCCTCAACGTCCCGGTTGAAACACTAGCAGTTCGTTCATCTTACCTATTACGCCAGGGAAAAGCAAAACATGGACAGCGAATTCCTAAACCATGATGCTTGAATGTTTCTTGAAAATGGCTCGCATACCATAAAAATAGCCAGTGAAAGTTATTTTTGCTTCAGTATTGGGCTGAGATGCCTTGTTTTTCAAAAATAAAAGTTCAAGAAAAAACGGTGAACGAAAAGCTGTAGATCTTTGCGCTAAGACGGAAAGATGACTAGCGAAGGCACCTGCGGCCTATAAATTTGGTCTGAAAATACAGTAATCTTGTTTATGGCTGTGTAGCATGTAGGTTTAAAAATAATTGCAATGAAAACTAACAATGAAGAACCAGCTCTTTTGCTTTGGCTTTTGTTACAAAATGTTGTATCTCGCAGGGCTATAAATTAACAATTGTTTTGCTTTAATAACCATCATTTCATTTGTCCACTTTGCCGCAGCTACGAGGTCCGTGACGGTGTACAGCACGTCTGCCTTTCCAGTGCAAATTCAATCACCAAGCGTTCACTCACGCGTGAAGGAAGCAGTCACGGTCCACCAGTCAAGCATTCTTTTTCGTGGTGATATATAAACCGAGAGAAAATGCGTAACGGTGCAGATATACACAGTTCAGAAGCGGATTACTGCGAGGAAGACATGCCCGCTACGGAGCGCGAGCTAGCGGAGGATGCTCCGTGGAAGCAGATTCAGAAGAATACGTTTACACGCTGGTGCAACGAGCATTTAAAATGCATCAACAAGCGCATTGCAAACTTAGAGACTGATCTTTCGGATGGGTTGAGATTGATAGGTCTACTGGAAGTCTTGTCTCAGAAGAAGTCGGAAAAGTACAACAAGCGACCGAACTTTCGGCAGATGAAGTTGGAAAATGTTTCTGTTGCACTAAAATTTTTGGAACGAGAAAGGATTAAACTTGTCAGCATAGGTAAGATTTTATTTTTTAAGCTTCAGCGGGCTATTTTCAATTGGAGTAAGTTGGCATCGTTCAGTTAATGTTGCAATAACTGAAGACTTATTAACGATGTAAGACAAGTTTACTCAGCTTTACAACACATTTTAGTGTTATTAGCTACAGCTAGTCAATAAATTGAAGCACTTGGACGTACGCCTAGCATACTGTTTTGCAGAGATTTTCGTTGTTTATGATGACAACTCTCATCATAACAACGAAAATCTCTACAAAACACCTGTCGTTGAATGCTTTGCTACATTGGTTGTTGTATGAAACTTTCCGGCTGATTTGTTAATCGTTCTACGCGCTCCACCACCGGCCGCTCCCGAAAATTAAGCCTTTCGAAAATTAAGCCTGCAGCTGCATCTCGGTGCACACGCGTGTAAGTGGTTAAACACCGCTGGCCTCCATGCACATGCTGACGTAGGCTCGATCAGTCGTAAAGCTGTAGAAACAAATGTGAGACGGCACGCGTTTCCGCAGTGCATGCTGGCTTTAACGAGCCCTGCAATGTCAAGCAAGCCAGCCTCGAATGATCAATCGAAGTGACAGGATATCCACGAATTGTGCTTACTACATACATACAGGTCGGCGTGCGCAAACTGTGGAACTAGTGCTGCTCAAGCTATTGAAATAATCCCTGCCACGGAAGGCCCCCTGAAAAGGCTTGAATGTCAAGTGCCACCCAACGTTCTGAGCGCACGTCGCTTCAGGCCAAACACCAATGACTTCTCAATTGTTCTTTGCTGGCAGAGTAAACACGGTGATGTGGGCGGCGGCACAGCTATCAGCCATTAGCCCACGGGATAAATTCTTTTAAGTTGTAGCAGTCTGCAGGTTCCACAATGATTGGAACTGCGTCACAATGCGCTTGATCTGGTTGGTGTAGCATTTCGACGAAGGTACCAGAGGTAAGAATGGACCGACGTGACCTGTTTGCTGACCAACCCCGACTGTTGCCTCAACTAACCGTTGCCGTCCGACCTGCGCGACTACATGCGACGGATAACAATTCTTTCGAGCGCTAAAATCGTCGCACAACGTACTTACGTAGCTAAGGTGTCTCGGATGCTAAACTCAAACATTGCACTCATTGATATGTACTCTTTATAGACTTAGGTGTGGTTAGGTTATGCAAGCAAACTCCGACACAACGAGGCTGCAGAAACGATGCAGCCTTCTGCACTTACACACTCAGTATTTAGCAGTGCGAAGGTCGTGTGGAACTGGTGCTGGAACAATACGTGCACGAGGGGATTGCATCGTGCCACATCTGTTCAAAAAGCGACTTCCTGAAAATTTCCCTACGTTTTTTAAATATAAAACGTCAAATTAAAATGTTAAAAGATGCTTGAGAATGGAAAGTCATTTGATTTTGAAGAAACTCATTTTCTTTGTTTGCATTTTACCAATGTCCTATACTCGCTGGAACAAGGTAGTAGTGTTTTTGTGATAAACTGTATGTAGCAACACTGAGTGTATATCGCTCCGAGATGACCCGCAGTGAGCAATGTTTGAAAATGTTGTTTGTGATGTGTGACCGACCTGACTGCTGGGAAGCAAAGTTGTCTAAGAATATATATCAAAACACTGTTTCAGCTCGGCTACTTGTAGGCTATGCAAAAAAAGCGTTCCCTTTCGAAACCTACGCAGAAAGAATAGCTGTTTTTATACCGATTACAAACCAACGAAAGAGCTTCACCGCCAGCGTTGTCGGTGTCATTGTCACTAAAAGTGTAAAATCGCCGAGAAGCGATGTACGACGAACCGTTGGCGCACTTCTCGTGCTGTAAGCGATTCACTGCCTACTGCACTGCACATAGGCGTAGACAGGTTTTGAAAACTGGGGAGAAGCCTTTGAAAATGGATTGTTAATTGTTCGGTATACCTGCGAAGCCATATGGCTCAAACTATAGTTAAAGCGTTTGCACACGTAGGTAAGCATCGTGGTAAAAGAACCTAGAACAGAGGTTCTAAAACTTTAGTCGCGCCCCCTTTAGCGTTAGCCATTGTTACTCAGGCCTCACCTAATCTCCAAATCAAACACAAAATGCGGAAGAACAATTTCTTTTATGTTGTTTTCCAACAACATGTTACTGCTACATGCTCGCGCCCCCCTTGCGAACCTTTCACACCCCGAAGGGAGGCACGCCCCCAGTTTAAGAACCACTGTCCTAGAAAGATAGAAAAACCGTAACTACCCTTTTTTCGCTCGTCAGCAATGCTGAAAAACTATTTGAAAATCCAATGTTTGCTGGAATGATATGTTGGATCTGATAAACATGCAGATTTTGTACGAAAGTTTGTTCAAAAAGTGAAGGGGCTTTGCTTAATCCATCCCAACCCGCTGCCCATGCGTACACCCTATGATACTGCACATCACCTAGGAACGAAATCGATCAATTTGAGCACAGTGGTCTGAACTAGCTGGAATGTTTGGTATTTTTTGAATTAAATATCACCATCACTTTGAAGCCCGAAGCTTCAGTAAATGTGAGTCGATGTAAACTTAGCTTTGTATAAACCGCATTGTGCGGGATATTTTTTACTATCCAAAGTTTTCAGTTTCTCTTATTTGAACGCATGCTGATCTCTCCCATTAGAGCTAACCAGCGAGGCGGATCAAAGTAAACATCTGCTAGCTTTTCATTCATTAACTATTAACTTTCAAGTGTTCGCTATTTCCCGCGAACAGAATGAATTATGCGAAGCACGCTGTGTCTGGTCAATGTTGGCGTTTGTACTATACGGTGATGTTCGGACTTGCCGCACCTATGGCTCCAACAAGACACCTAAAACACAACCGACTTATTTGCAGATAGCAAAGCTATTGTGGACGGAAACCTAAAGCTCATACTCGGGTTAATATGGACTCTCATCCTGCACTACTCGATCTCAATGCCGATGTGGGACGATGAAGAAGAGCAGGAGGAAAAAGCCCAGGCGACTCCGAAACAGCGCCTGCTCGGTTGGATTCAAAACAAAATCCCGCAAATGCCAGTCACCAATTTCAAATCAAACTGGCAAGATGGAACTGCGCTGGGCGCGCTCGTAGACAATTGTGCTCCTGGTGAGTGTTGGGGTTCCGATTTCTGTTGATAAGCAGCACAGCTGCACAGATGTCAACATCGTTTTCTAAGATTTTAACGTAGTAATTCAGCTTACCATTGCAACGTCGTTTTCTTTGTTGCGCATATTACCATTAGTTTATCTTACCACATTTTTTCTACTTTGTGTTTAGAGTAAAAGCCACACTGCGACTTCTGTTTGTTGCTACAGTAACTTCATTCAGTTCCCTGGTGCTGTTGATGTGCTCATGAAATTAAAGCGCCACAGCTTCAAATTTCATTCCGTCATCGTCGACTTAAACACTCGCTACGCCTCTTCGCGATACACGCGAACACCCACGCGCACCACTGTCTTTTCTTCCTGCGGCTTTCTGATAAACACTTCTCTCCCACGGTCTTTTCTCTATCCTTTTTCTTTTCCTCTATGCCTTTAGGTCTTTGCCCACAATGGGAGGATTGGGACCCTAAGAACAAGCTTCAAAATACGAAGGAGGCAATGACTTTAGCTGACGATCACCTCGGTGTGGCCCAGGTCAGCTGGCTTGACCAAATAATTATGCACCAACTGCTGCATGACAGACCACCGCTTGCCTGATATAGATTTGCGACGAGTCAACACAGCACCTTTCCTGCGTTTTCAGCTTCTTCAGCTTCCTTTCTTTCTCGTCCATCTGCGCGAGTGTGTGCGTTTTTGTGGGACAAGAAACACATTCGCAGTGAACGTTTATCGTTAACTGCAATTACGGCGCCGATTGCGTGGTGTTTGCTTGTATTTTTGCATGCTACGCTGTTGGCACGATGGCATTCCAATTTGGAATCTGCATACGCAGGCTTGTGCCCCGATTGGGAAGAGTGGTCCCCAAACAACCCTGTGGATAATGCGGCGGAAGCCATGAAGCTTGCAGATGAATGGTTGGGCGTTCCGCAGGTAAACCCTTCACCTACTGCTTGCACAAATATCCGAGTCACTTTTGTTTCTTAGCACGAGTAAGCATGTGATTTACGTGTGGTTTGCTGTGGTTGAATGCTGAACGGAAATTATAATGTCTTATCATAAATTGTGCAACAGCTGGCGTTAATCGTGTATTGTTTGCAGTAACTTGGGAGCGCTACGTTTGAATTAATGTAATTGTGGCTGCAACCAGCCAAGATTTTGAAGGTTTCACAGTCATTTCAAACGGGTAACAAACATTCAGAAATTTACCAAAACTCAGCCCAAGGTCAGAAAAGAGCAATTCGAAAGTAGGCTATTTTGTAAAGCATGTGACACTAGGTAATCGTTTCTGCTCTTTGGTTCCGGCCTTGAGGTTAACCATGCTACCGTGTTTTGAAGTAGGGTACCTTTGTGTTTGCGCGTCTGGAATCCACTAGTAGCCAAAGACTGTGGCAAAACATTTCAGGGTCGGTCACGGTTCTGAGCTTTTTTTCTAAAGGGTTGTCACCGAAAGCGATGCGGGACTGTCAGTTGTACCTAGAATTCAACGTGTTTGGTCGCATTCAGGCGTCCCTGCACTGTCCTCAGCGAAAACCAATGTGTAGGCATTTGCACGACGTTCTGCTTCCGCTCTGCCCATCGAATCTATTTAAATCGGGATTGATTCGCTTGATAGAGTTTGCGAAGCTTAGGTAAGGTGTTGTGCCCTTCGCTAATGGAGAGCATTAACGCATTTCAATCCATAGTGTCCGTCGCTCATAGGTGTGTTCTCGCAAGACAATTGAAAGTTTTGTTTTGCTAGAACCACTGAAAAATCGTGTAGCTAACTTCGCGCTATCAATGTCATGTTCATACTGTACCACACGCTTCAGCTTCACACATTTATAGAAGTGTACAGGAGATGCTAAAATGAATGCCTGAGTTAAACATAATTCTTCAACGGCAGAAAACTCGACCCACTTTTAACAACAGCCCGTTATAGTTGTTCCTCTCATTTTGTCTTCTGACGAAAGCTTGTGAAAAATGCCTCTGCTGTTAATCGCTAGAGGCAAGAACAGCAATCTATCTTTGCACCTGACAGCCGTTTGCTACCCGCCGCCTTATTGGGACTCGCGGTCGCTTTTAGCAGTAAGTCGAGATCCACAAAGCAAACGGTCTCGTGCGGTTTTAGTCTCCGTGGTAATTCTTGTTGAATTGTTGCACATGAAGTGCTTCAGTTTGCTTTAGATTCGAATACCGCGGAAACCGGCTGATTCCGGGTTGAACTTCACACCAGTGTAAGGTTTATTCTGACAAACCATGAGAATCACGGAACTTCGCAGAAAACAACGGCCTCTCTTAAGAAAAGCGCGTTTCAAAAGTTTGAAGTCGTAGTTTGATGCAAAATCGGAACTGGTCAGGCGTGGGGTTGTCAGTCGTCAGAAAGCGTGAAGAATCCGCCTGCGAGTGTTGCCGTTGCAGCAGCTTTCCTTAGCGTCACTCGAAATTGTTGCTCTTCGCTTGGCTGAAATTGTTTTCCATATAAGGCGCTGAAGTGGCATTAGGCCGGTCGCTTACCTTGTCGGATTTGTTGATGCGTGACATTTGGCCGCAGGCTATCGCACGACTTGTCAACAGCCGGTGGAATTTTGCTTGTGTTTTTGCGTCTCTGTTGTTGGCCGTTTCTTGTAACGCCGTATTCGTTCTCCTTGATTAGGTTATCACCCCTGAAGAGATCACGAACCCGAACGTCGACGAGCTCAGCGTGATGACTTACTTGTCTCAATTCCCCAAGAGCAAGCTGAAGCCCGGCGCGCCCCTCCGCCCGAGAACCAATGCCAAGAAAGCTCGCGCGTACGGAAAAGGTAACTCGCCCATGTTCGCCATGTTCCCTTGACAATAAAATCGTGTCAGTGGCCGACCGCAAATTTGTAATTCCCTGCGTCAGGTGTGGAGCCTCACGGACTGAGAGTTGGCTTGCCTGCTCCGTTCACGGTCGAAACAGTCACTGCTGGCAGCGGGTCTGTGGAGGTTTATCTGATCGATCCCGAAGGCAGAAAGAAAGAGCTTCAAGCGACACCGAATAACGACAAGTTGAAAACGTACTCGGTCGTCTACCACCCAGCTATACCAGGAAAATACGAGGTAGCTACTGGCGATTGGAGTTGATTACCCTTGTCGTAACTGGAGGAGCTGCTCTGTCGATTACTCATTAGAATTTACAATGGCTTTGACATTCATTGACTCTTGATGACGACGAAATACCTCTTTTTAAAAAATACTCAACTGGTTTCTCTCAATTCACTACTGTTTATTTGTAACACATTTTGCAAGGCCTCCAAATTGTCTGTCTCCAGCGATGCCGTTTTCCGTTGAAATACGTTTCAATGAAATTTTCGTGACGTTTTGAGAAAAATATGGAGCTTCCCCTCAAAGTGAGTAGATGCGCACCCTCAAATTTGTGAGCCTGTCGTTACTTCTACCCACATTATTTCGCGACACAAGCTTCGTAGCAGAAACAAAGCACGCGCAATACTGCAGAACTGAGACAGCAACAAGGTCCGAGTAGAGACTATGGACAAGTTAAGAGGTGCTCGTCACCAAAATTTTACCGAGCGTTTTGATGGACCGACTGCGCTCTGTTCGCAAACTTTCGCCCAATGAGATGCCGTTGAGGTGGCGTCCCTGAATCGTGTGCTCAGTTGATTTGTTGCCCCTCTCCCTTGGAAGGTGATCGATTTCACTTGTAAACTAATCGAAACATGTTTGCTTTACTTCAACAACTCTCCTGGTGTGTTTGCTCTTTCGCCAAATCCGTCATCCATCGCGATGGTCAGGCCGCATCTGCACCGAGCATAACACTCGCAGTTCAACAAAATGCGTGCACGAATTGAGTTTCTAGGCAATGTTCGTAGTGTTGCGTGGGTTTGTCATCGCAAAGTGGCACAAAGTTCGATTGGTCATTGACTGACCATCAAGTACAACACACAGTAGTTGCTGAGCTAAACAGTTCCTGGTTCTACGTGTTTCAGATCATTCTTGTTGAATTTCTTCAGTTTGATTCGACTCGGTTTCAGGATAAAATTTTTACAAACCATGCATTTTTTCGACCCAGTTTTGGTAAGGTTATGGTGGAAAAAGTCTTTTCTTAGGGTTTAGAACTTCTATTATACTTTCAATAAATCTTGCTGCTTGTGCAAGCCACTAATTGTTTTCAGTTTTTCAATTGTATTGCACGTTTTTTGTATGTTATTACAGCATGTTACAAAAACGTACTTGGAGTGAAACGAGAATTTGACATCTTCGATGGTAGAAACGTAACGCAAAATGTAGGCTGGCCTTCAAATCAATGAAATTTTGATAAGAAATGATATGCGGACTGTAAGGATTAATGAATTTTCGTCGAGTGTTCGTTGCTCGGCACTTGTCCTTTTAGACAAAAAGCCAGAAGCAATGAAAATCGACTTAACGCAGGACGCAACCATTCTTGTCACAAAAAATGTTTTTCTCAACCGTCACTGTTAACCGCAGCTTATTTCGCAACGGCCACGTGCGAGTTACTGATTCAAACAACGCCTCGAACAAGTGCTTGAAACAAGTCGTTGTGAAAGCTCTTTTGTCCCAAATAAATTATACAGCGTGCTAGGAGTTCGTGCCAGTTACTTAACAAAGGTGTAAAAATGAAGAAATGAGATGGGTTAGAACCGAAAAACAATTGTGGGTAGCTTTATGAATGACTGTGATTTGCTAGGGCTTAAGTTGCACAATGTGTTCAGAAGACGAACAATAGACTGCTCAATGTAACTACAGTACGGGAGTAAGCATTTTCCTGCAGCGTTTAAGACACCAGAGAAGTGGTTCTAACGTCACTGATCAAACGCTTTCCTGCGTATGTTTGGCAGCGAAGTGTTCCCCGCTCAATTCTAACAACACGAGTGACAAAACCTGCGATTATCTTGTAACCACTGTTCGTGTTGATCGTCAGACTTACGTACGAGTGCATTAGGGCAATGGCCGAGTTTTCCTCGTGTCTTACCGTATACGGTGCACGAATGTTAAGGGATGTGGCACAGATGTGGTTAAGCGGTTGATCTTACAAGCTGTTTGCGTTACACGCGAGTTAACGCCTCTCTGGTCTTGCCCTGCAGGTGCAAGTGCTCTTCGCTGGCTCTGACATTCAGAAGAGTCCATTCGCCGTCAACGTCGACGACTCCCCAGTCGACCCCAGCTGTGTCACGGCCAAGGGGCCCGGGCTCAGTGCTGGCAACGTGGTTGATGCGCCGACCTACTTCGACGTCTTCACCGAAGGTTTGCACTGTTGACCAGAAACGCGCTTTTTCACCGGACGGCGCACATGTAACCGTTGACTTGATTTTCTAGGAGCGGGCGTCGGAAACGTCGACGTGCTTATTGAAGACCCGACAGGCAATACCAACAGTGTACGACCGGATATCAAGGCAACTGCGGAAAACACATACCGCGTCACGTACACACCGAGAATGAACGGCACGCACTACGTAACTGTTACATTCGCTGGAAGTTCTATTCCAAAAAGTCCATTTGAAGTTCCCATCACATTACGTACGTTTGTGTTGTGGATCTAGCTTTGGCATTGTTTTTCTTGACCTTCGTCGGTTAATATCACTTGATTTGGAAAGCGCTGCTGCGTTCTGTTTGTCCCTCTCACCTCTCTAAATGAATAAACTGTTCAACGGTAGTGTATCGTAATTGCTAACTGCATTCGAGTTGAAATTCGCCGAATTGCAATTCGGTTGTTATCGATTTGCAGCTTTCAAACCGTCTGCTGTATGGGCCGAAGGCGCGGGCTTGGAACCGAATGGGAATCTCGTGCGACAGACCGCCAGGTTTGTCGTGCACGCAGAGAAAGCGGGCGATGGCAAGCTCGAAGTGAAATGCATCGGACCACGTAAGACTCGCGCGCGCGTGGTTTGTGTTCTCTGTTCGGCGCGAGCCAAAAATGCGCTTACGACTTGCGGCGGGAAGAAGCGCCCTGAAGTGCTAGCAGAAAGAAAGATTGAACTTCTCTCAGCAGTAATTCGCGGCCTGTTTTACTGACTCGTATTGACGCAAAGTGCCTTGACTTGACTGCGTCACGTAATTGATCGTCGCCGATAACGGCGTTCTGAAACTGCCGACCTTTTAAAGCGAAGAATTTCAAGCTGCGCGTGTTTTACCGATTGCCTGACTAAAGGTGTTGACCGCAGGCGGCGTTACCGAGTTGGTCAACGTCAAGAACAACGGCGATGGGACATACGACTGTGACTACTATCCGGCCAAACCTGGCCAATACGTCATTAACATCATGTACGGTGGCAAAGCGGCTGCAGACAGCCCTTACAGGGTAAGCAGACTTCACCTGGCTTGAACCAATATCTGGCAAGAGCGATTTTTGCTTAGGCCTGATGCAGCGCTTCGAAGGTTCTCGGGGCTCTTAATGAACGCGCACTTTGCTAATTGGCAGCGTTCTAATGTTGTTTGTCAAACCGTAATTGATGATGGTTTTTATGTTATCGCCTGCTCTACATTACAGTAAAAGGCGGCTGTTTACAAACTAGCCATTCCCGGCCACATATCATTTGCAACGCAGCGGTCAACCGAGGTTGTTACGGATTTCATTCGCTCAGTGTTCGCCGCACTTTGTTGTTGCTGACGCGTAACAAGATGACGCGTTGTAAATGGCTGGTGGTTACCTATACTTTCGCTGCCCACGCAGTGTGTTCTTAAAGTAGTGTTCGATGGCTGCATTGATGTCACCTCCATATTATCACATCTGGTATGGCAAAAAGCACTTGTGAAACGTTCACAATACTGGCAGATCTATTTATCCACTTCAAATAAATCGTTTTGCAAGTCCAACTTGTTAACAATTTGACATTGTTTGAACCCGTTAAGCATGGAAACCAGGCCAGTCAAGCTGAGTCATCTTTGTCTGAAGGTTTTTCGACCCAATTCGGGAGTAGACAATAATCCCGTCAAAATACATTTTTTTGATTTTGGAGAATGGCCCAGTTTGTGCAGCGCACACAGTATATACTGCTAACGTCTACGGCGTGAACCACCGTAATTGAAGGTTATTCAGACGTGTTATTGTGCAAAACAAGCCATGCGGAACCAATGAAACATCAACGTCGTGAATCAGCCGGCGCAGAGGCTGGAATCACTGGCAGAAGTCGCCGCTCGGGGAAGACGCTTCAGCGCCTGTTGGGCAGCCTGCGTTCCGCGCTTACGTCATGTTCTCTCGTAAAGCGACAGTGAAGTTCTTTTCTTCGCACTCGACGCACGTCGCAGTCGCCACAGAAAAAAGGCTCCCCGGTCGGCCGCCGCTTCAGCTGCTACCAAATAAGGCAGCGACTGCTCGACGTGAATGAGCCGACAGGCCTGTCCGTGAATAGCGGTAGTAGGAAGCTTCGTTTTCTGCCTTTTCCTGACGAACAAACAACTTTTCGATCGTTGACGGCGTTGCGCTTGCGACGATCAGTCCTTCTGCATGCTCGATTTATGTTTCTGACTCGGAACGATTCTCTGGCAACTGGTCTCCATCAAATATCTGATTTTTAGGTGAACGTGGACTTGCCAGCTGACGCAAGCAAAGTAAAAGTGCAGGGACCCGGCATAGAACCAGGAAATTCCGTCGCTGAATCCACGTACTTTGACGTATTAACTGAAGGTAAAATATTTACTTCCTGGTATATTCCGCCGAATATGTTCTTGGAAACCTGCATAAAAGCTGTTCTTGGGAACCTGCGTAAAAGCTAATGAGGATTGCTTCTCGTTAATTTTTTTTAAATTTCGGTCATGGTTGCGTGACGTATTTCACCTTCCTCCCACTGAATGGAAACACAGGTTCTATTCAACTTTCTATTGCAGCAGCAGCATATCCTGGTTACTNGCATTCAGCAGTTGTGTGTTTTAANTGGATTTTAGGAGGAAACAATATTTATCAATTTTACTTCTAGCTGCTCAACCCCGATCNGCGGTGCGACCTCTCGGAGAAAGGTCGCATTCCAAGCAAAAACATGGGAAAGGTGGNGTTTTTTCGCATGGTGGTGCTACAGCCATTCATGTTTCACACCAATTTTCTTTTGTGCATGGCATAATCGGTTGCTATGAATCGTATATAATTAGCTCTCGTTGTGATCATTGATTGTACAATTTTCCATTGAAAACGTGGAATGGAACGTACGTTGTCGTGTCCATGACTAACAGCAACGTTTCTCGTAACTGCAGAGTTACATCTTTTTTCTAATGGCATGACAGGCTGAAATTAAAGCTCTGAAGCAAGGTTTTTGAAACAAGGTGACAACAAACTATTTTTTTATTAAGTGGCGGCCCAAACCTTTGCAAAAATCTAAATGTACTGCGTATTAGTGTTAAATCACGTGAAAAGGAAACGGTTCGGAATCTTCTTCAATAGCGTACTGGTCGAAGTAAACATGTTCAATTTTGAAAACAGCTATACTGTATTCCTGCGTTTTATAATCACATAGCTGAAATTGGGGATCACCTGCTAAGTTTTGCGTCCGGAGAGAATTAAATCCGCTGACTTTCTTCGTTTTTATTGCGGTTCATACAGTGGCGTGTAGATTTTCATAGAGCATTCAAGCACTACCGTCGTGTTGATAAATATATCTCCGATAAGTTCAAAAAGCTGACATTTTTTTGTTAACTTGCCTTGACTGAAGTGCCACAAAAAAACATGGCGCAATTTCTGTGTATACAGAAGTCGGCAAAAGTTTTAAAAAAATTTGCCATAAATGTGTTTTTTTCGCTGTTGCGCCTTGACCAGCTAAACATTTTCAAATCTGGTTTGGTGATGTAAGCCTCTGTTCACTTACAACCACTGTTTTTCAATTTCCCCCGGTAGAATCCAATTGTTAGTAGAATCTCGAAGTGTTTACAATACATTGCTTCGTGTATACTCCAAAGTGGTGTCGTCTCGTTTCATGGCTTGGAAGTTCGCCACTCATTGTGTCTGTATTCATCCCAGCTTAATTGGAAAGTTTTCCTCAGCTGGATCGTCCGCGCTGGAAAACTGTTAACGTGAAACTCTTATCTAACCTGACTGCCGATGCCTGTCGCAAAAAATACAAGCATGTGTGGTGAAACATTTTCACAAACCATCCCGGTGCGCGTTGTAGTTTGTGCTACTTTTTTGTTTTCAGTGTGTGTGCTGTGAACCAAGCAATACAATCTAGCTAGTTCTTTCAGCAGTCCCATAAAGTTTGTTAATTATAACAAGCTGCATGGAGAGGTTGTTGCAACTGCGTTGATTTCAAATAAATATCTACAAGGCAAATTATGGCAATTTATCGCACTGACAGCTTTTTGGCAAGCCAATTCTAGGTTAAAGTAACTTGCTGTGATTGTACCTTTCTACTGGGATATAGGCTGCTTTTTCATGAGCCATAAGTATTCATCTCGGCATTTTGCAAAGTTTGCCGTGACTTTGATTGTTCTCATTGAGCGATGACTTGGTGCTTTGCCAGCAATTCAAGAATATGCTTAATTTTGATATGTGTAAAGCATGTCGTATAGACACTTAACCAAATCGTTATAACCTCCCTATGCATCAGATGCCGGCGTTGGCAACGTCGAAGTTAAGTTGCTCGGACCTTCTGGAGAAAAACTCCCCGTTAAGGTGGAAAAACGTCCGAACGCCGTTTACCGCGCGACCTACATCCCGGAGTGCGCAGGGCCTCATAAAATCTACGTGGAATTCGCCGGACAAAGCGTTCCGTCCAGTCCTTTCTTGGTGGACATTTCACCTTGTAAGTGCAGCGTGGGAGTTATGTGCGTTTTCTACCACTTGGCGGTATTTTTACATTGCTTCATTTTCTAACTTTACTTAATATAAGTTGAGTGCCGACAGCATTTGTCATTTCCTAAACTTTTAAGGTATAGAAGGTTATGATCTGGCTGGTGACTCACCGAGTAGTTCTTAGTTTTATAAGTTTTGCGTTTGTACTTATGATTGAATATCACTAACAACTGGCCTTTTTCTGCAACCCTTCCGTTATTACTCCGTAAACGCTTAACATTTTTTTTGATTTATTAGTTAGAGTTATTTGGCTGTGGTGACTAATGACGCTTCCGTTATGCGGTAAACACCAATCAAATTACGCTGCCTTCAACCACAATTTACATATACGTCTGGAGTAGTGCTGGTAAAGAGAAATTGCTGCTACTGTTAAGTGAGCCTTATTAAATGAAGCCGATAGATTACAGTTTCAGACGTCTTTCGTTTGATGTATAGAGAATTCTAACGAATAAGCATAGCACAAATACGCAGCTGTCTACCTTTCTGCGTTCGTATTTTTTAAAATTTTTGCCGACGGCTGCGACTTAAGCATATGCTGAAATGTGTTTTCGGTTATTGTGGCTTTAATATTTTGTAGTTATCATAATTGTCTCCCGCTTTTGAATGCTTCGTTTGTTAAGCATCGTTTTTGGTCGCACTCAACTTTGATGCTTGACCTTCAGTTATTGAGCCCGTCCACGTGTCTCAAAAAGCGGCTCGACTTATCGCACCTGCCAGTCCGTCTCCCGGCCGAGGACCAGGCGAATCGAACGCGTTGCCGATAGCAACAGCACCTCGAAAAAGTGCAGGTTGTGAACTCGACGTCACACTCGATTAACCGTCACCGCCACAGCCACGAAGTATTTTTGCTGCAAAAATACTGATTCGCCGGTAACCCCCCCACGCGTGAACCAGCCATGAAATTAACCTGCCTGAGCGTGGGAAAAAGCCTTTGCCATATAAGCAGCAATTGGTCTCACGCTGAGTCGCATTGTGTATATCGGGGTATTCGCTATAACGAATTTTCCATGCGGAGATGATTTTCTTGCGCAGATTGAGCTCCTTACTCCAAACATTGCAGTTTTTACCTTTTGCGAGAACTCATTTCTTGTTCCTCATTTTTTATTGTTTTACTTGCGTGCCCAAGTCACAAACCAGAGTTTGTGTGGACTTGGGTAAGGCAACAATTTGAAGATTGAGGAATGATTGGTTGGTCTCGCTGTATAAATTGATTTTGAAACTGATTGGCTATGTAACAATGGTAATGTCTGACGGGCGGCTTTTCGATTATAGAACAACTTGTGAAAACACTTTCGGAAGCACTGCATGAACACTAATTTAAGCCATCTCCTGTTAAGCTTAACATCATGCGTCAAGTCCTTTTATGTGAAACTTGCCAGTTGTTCAAAAATGGACATTTTCATACTCAAAATCTCCAGAACATGAAGAAATACGCTATGAACTGCAAGTCGTGTATCAATAATTATTGCAATATTAATCACTGAAAGTGCTGATGCATATTTGATGATGATATATTTACTAGTAGTTCCGATTAAATAGCGCTATGCCAAATGAAGAAGAAAGCACGACAGCAATAACTGTGTTAGCATGAAAACAACATCCTTGCAACGTGCTATATTGACATGATTTAATCGTCACATTTTTTTGCAATCGTGTCAACAGCGGCGAGGATTTCAGCTGCCGTGTTCATCTGGCATTTATGAGCGGTACTTGGATCAATGGTTTCTTAGTTGATTCGTGATCCTGGTTTTTAATATATTTAATGTTATTTCTGGTTTCTTGCGTCCAAAAAAAGCGGTTTGGCGACTTTCCACCAACTGACACTGCCTAAAAGTTGTTTTTACATTTTCGAATTAAAACACGATCATTTTGCACGTTTCGACAACACTGACAATTCATCCTCAAAAACAGCACGCCGACGCGACACGCGCGTCTCTAAACCAAACACTCAATTTTCAGCCTTCAATGCCAGCGCTTGTCGCGCCTACGGAAGAGGCGTTCAGCCAACAGGAGTGCGCATGCGCGAGAAAGCTGATTTTCATGTGTCAACTGCTGGCGCTGGAGACGCTCCTTTGAAAGTGAATGTGAAAGGACCTCGTGAGTACCGCTTGTATTGAAGGAGCGTGCAATAGCGACGAGCGGCGTGTGCGGCACCTTTTTCACTGTCAGCTGTGCTCTCAGCGCCATAAATATATACTTCCTGACGGCGCAGGTGGCGTTGAGCCAGTCACTGTGAAGAAGAGTGCGACTAAGCCTGATGTGTACGACTGCGAATACTACCCGCTGAAAGCTGGCAACCACACTGTCACCGTGAACTATGGTGGAAAACCTATTCCCAGGAGTCCCTTCTTGGTATGGAAAACTGTTGATTTCGAAAAGCTTAAGAGTGTTCTGGGAAAAGTTTAACGCGCCTTGTACTTCAGGTCAATGTTGGACAAGAAGCAGGTCCGCAGAAAGTTAGAGCCTACGGCCCCGGACTCCATGAGGGGCAAGTTGGACACTCGGCTGATTTTGTGGTCGAAACTACCGGAAGTGACGTCGGACAGCTAGGTAGCACATCGTTGTAATTACGTGCGAAAACGCTGGAAGTTTGTGCGCACTTCCTTGACTCTTGTTGGCCCTGGCTCATGTGGTCACTTGGCACACTTAATCTGTGCTGCGTAAATCTCGGTGACATGGGCGTCGGAGGAGGAGGGTCAGGGGGGCAAGACCCTCCTTAGATTTGAAAATTTAACATTTTCCCATAACATTTTTTAGCAGAAAAAGGTTGTTTTCTTAGTTTCGAGAGGGAATAATAAAACTTCACCACTTTTGGCCCCCCCCTCTGGAAAAATCTTATGGCTACCTCAGGAAAAATCCGTTATTGGCCCCTCCTTGGAAGAAAAATTTCCGACGCCCATGCTCGNTGCTGTTTTTCTTTCTATTCTAGTNTTGCAGCATTAAAAACGTTTTCCGTTTTTTTTTTGTCAGGNTTNTCGATAGAAGGTCCATCTCAGGCGAAAATCGACTGCGAAGACCGCGGCGACGGATCTTGCGACGTGAAATACTATCCCACCGAACCTGGCGAGTACGCCGTTCACGTCATGTGCGATGACAAGGACATCAAAGGCTCGCCGTTCATGGCTCAGATCAAGCCTGCTGATTGCTCCACCAACCCTGACAAGGTAGTTTGAAGCAACGTGTTGCTTAAAGGCACTGCTACGCATTTGAATTACGCATATGACGAAGCTACTTTTTGTTGCACATCATTAGAAATTTTAAGTTGTTCAAATACGTGAACTTTGTGCAGGTTGGACTGCAAGCCGGTTCTTGTTCAAGGCTGAGAATTCCACAGAATTTTCTTGTCACAAGAAACACGCCCAGATCGTTGTTTATTCTTTCTGCGGTGATTGTTTGCCGTCATGTTTATAAAGGGCGTTCGACGGCGTATTGCGACTGTCCTCGTGACCTTAAGCAAACGAACTTCGTGACGTTCCGCCCTTTGAAACACTAAGCGACTTCGGCACTTCAAAAACAGCTGTTTTGCCGGATAGTCCATTAGCGTTTGCGCACTCTATGTGTAAACGTTAATCCGTTTCCGTCGTAGGTCAAGGCGTACGGCCCCGGACTGGAGTCGGGTAAGCCGGTGTCGGGCCGGCCCACCGAGTTCACCGTCGACGCTCGCAAAGCCGGAGAAAAAAGCCCCGTGGAAGTCTTCGGCAAAACTGCCGATGGCGACGACATACCTGTCAACGTGAGAGACAACGGGGACGGGACGTACCAGTGCACGTACAAGCCGGAGAAACCAATCAAGCACACGATCATACCTGCCTACAACGGTGTTGCTGTCAAAGAGTCACCGTTCCGGGTAAGGCTGGGATCAATATTTCTAGAAAACTTTCGTCAAAGTCAATTCAATTGCTTTAAAAGTAATTTTTTTTCTTATCTTGACAACTTTTTTGTCAATCCACATCACCAGGTTCCGCCATTCGGTTGCTAAAATACGTACGACAGCAATTGACGAAACCGTCAAGCGAGCCTGCTTTGAAGCGCCATTGCACTGCATGGTCACTGACGCCGGCCTGTTTAAACTTTCGTGTAATTACTTGATACACGCCGGGGCATGCTTTTGGCAACGAAATTGACAATGGCGGCGCCTGAATAATTCATCGCATTCAC
>JGI24159J19872_10000327_pt1 | contig 39259 bp, 26 predicted proteins | sample Ectturendosymbi4_FD_19872 | JGI IMG/M metagenome (IMG submission 19872) | reverse complement strand
CATCTCGTTCCCTTTCTGATCGGGAACTTTCCGCCGGGGAAGTACCCTTGGACTTGGCCGAATTTTGTCATGTAGTGGCCCTAGCGCCACTACAAGGTGCGGATCCGAGGGAAGCGATCGGGGCGATCGCCCCCCTAAAACCTACGAACGTTACAGTGACGGATTTATGCATAGGCCAAATAGGCCATGGCCTAGGGCCCCGCGCAACTCTTTCCTATGACGACTTAATATTAACTAAAAATTTGCGAAACCGCGCAGAGGCGTAACTTCACATACAATTTCCCTGGAAACGAGCGGAAATATAAATGTCTAGTCTCGACTCTTGTCAGCACGGTATCAACACGACAATACTGTGCATCTGGGCGTGAGAGTAATGCAAGCCGTCTGTATGAAAGCGGTTACAAAAAAAGAATGAAAAAGAAAAATCTGTACTTAGCTGATGTACATTTTTTCACTGACAAAAAGCTCGCCACAACGCAAGCCCGCCGGGCACTACAAAAGTCCGATGAAAAGCAATATTGTCAGTATGAGATCCTATGTTTGGTTGTTTTTGACTAGATTTCCCGCAAACAGAGATTGCTTGTTGAAGCTCTATAGGATATCAAGGGTCTCCAAACTTTTTTGTAACATAAGCTGGTAACACAGCAGTCCGAGGGTCGGGCATCTTACGTAATGTGGTTGTTTTGGGATATGTTAAATTTTGCCAAATAAAAAAATTCTTCGTAAATGTATTATTTTTTCATTATTGACAAAATTTTTTCGCGGCCTGGATTTGGCCCACGGGCCGTAGTTTGGAGTTCCCTGCTCTGTATGTTGGTTAAATTAGCTAGAACAGTTTATCATAAGCTTTACTTGGAAAAACGTGTCTACATTCGGCTTACATCCTATAGTTATCTGAGGGTGTTGCGAAAATAACTTTGCTGTGCAAAACTTGTCTTCATGCTGATTACCATCAGCCTGTAGCATAGAGGAGTGTTTCCCAACCTTTTTAGGCTTTCGGCACCCTACAGAAGACAAATATAATTTACGTCACCCAGTGGAGAGCTCATAGCAATTTGCTTTAAGGTTTGATGACATTTTTAAAATTTATTTTTTAATGATGTTTTGAAAAACGCATTGCTCGCAGCACCCCTGAGTATCGCAAATGGCACCCTAGGGTACCTCGGCACCCCGGTTGGGAACCACTGGCATAGAGGATTAAAACACTATATTTTGTATTGCTTGGAAAATGATAACTTACAAACGGCATCAATAAGCCTTGTGTCCACTGAATGGATTGTGTTTGTTTGGTTCATAAAGTATGTGGTTACTAGAGCAACGGTCTGCGTCACAATAGAACCAAAACTCAAAAATTTTCTGCCTTTTTTAAAGCTTATGAAACGTCCACAAACCAAACTTCACGCTCATACCATGAGAGAATCCCATGTTATTAGACCAAAAAAAGTCAAAATTAGCATTAGGTCAAAATTTATTGTTGGGTCAAACTTTTCTTGCAACACAGCTTTTTCTCTCTTAATCAATATTTTATTGAAACTACAACAACAGATATCGATATGGTTTTGCAAGTTTAGTTGCAATTCTGTAATAATCATGGGCTGGTTGCAATTTCTGACGAAACAGTGTTGTTTTACCCGCTACTTGACGGTTGAATATTATGTAAGATAGGCGTGGTAAGGCAAGAAACGTGGTCTTACAATACTTGGTTTGTTATGCTCAATCCATTCTACATATAGTGTTTCAACTTTATGATGTTCTCATGTTCGACTCTAGACTCCACTGTAGTTATTAATGTACTTATCAATATATCATCCCCAAAGTTAACAACCAATTTTTTTTTTTAATTTCGAAGCATAGAGTGCATGGATATGCTTCTGGGTTAACCTCAACACCTAATGCTGAATTATTTTGCAATTGCAAACGCAGAAAATTTATAGGTCAAAATAAAGTCAAAAATTTTAAATTATAAAGTCAAAATTATAAGTTATTAGGTCAAAAATTGGTTGCCCTAGTGTTTACTATTACTATAAAAAATATGTTTACGTACAGGTAATCGACAGCTAGACGATATTTTCGAGGGCGGCAACACCGTCCCGCATGAAAATGTATGTATCCGAAAAACAAACCAACAAAAACGCTAGAAATCACGGACATTTAACGAAGAGAACTTCTGAACCACACGAAAGAGCTATAAATTCCAAGAAAAGATGGCAATGTCGTTTGTTCTTTGGAAAAATGTACGAAAGGCTGTTATTTCTGTTGAAGATAAGGCAATCATAGAACCCAAGTCGGCACAACAAAGATAGATCTTTTGGCACAACACATACGAGAGGCACACTTCCACGTTTTCCACACAAACGGCCAAAGAGGGCACACCTGCGCGGGGTTCCCAAAACTAAGATGGCCCAGGGCCCCGCGCTCTCTAAATCCGTCCCTGGGTGTAGCACATATAGTGATGATACAACTGTCTTGAAATGGATTTCTTTTTACTATACAACTATTTAAGATGGACATCTCCACGTTATTTTATTCAATTGCATTGTTTAATATCGATTCTTGAATGTTCAATGTCATGAATAGTTCGATAATGAACAATAATTTCACAACAATTCAAGAATTTTCAAGGACGCCGGATAATAGGCCTACTCCAGGACAACAAAATGTTTTTAAAGAATCAAGGGCATAACCAGTTTTGAAAGCAAATTCAAGGAAAGTCCTTGGCGCTCAAGGACGTCTGGCAACCGTATCCTCACAACCAGTGAACCCAAGGGCGGATCCAGCGAGTAAGGTTAGGGGGGCGATTTCAGTAATATTTGGTAGTAAGTCTCGTTACAGGTTCACTATTGTAAAAGAGATGAAGTATACTTCACAACATTGCTGTGACAAAACAACGGACAGCAGTATGGCCTTATATCGAGAATGATTTTTTCCGATTGGCACAAAATCATGGTGAATGAAGTTACTTTCGTAGGTTTTAGGGGGGTTATCGCCCCAATTGCCCACACCCTGGATCCGCCCCTGAGTGAACCCAATCTATCTTCCAGGCATGGCATCATTGCGATAAGCCAGCACAGTCAGCTTCCAGTCAAATAGGATCAGAATGAGTTGCAGCTCGTCCGGTGTAATTCTGGAGAATTTCTTAACAACACGCCAATCTGTCGTTGGCAGAATCTTCGTTTCCAGACTTGCTCTTCCTATAAACATTTTGGGCTTCTCATAAATCTTTCTCAAAATATTCAGTTATCTGTTCCGGTACTGGTGGTTGTCCAAGACCTTTTGCACTTTACGAACAACCTTCCGCTTTAAACGCTTTGTGCCATTTTCAAATATGTACAGCAGTTTGGGCTTTTCAGGGATTCTCTAGCAAATGAAGGCTGTACATTCGTCTGCGACTGTGTTCAAGTATAACCTACTCTAACGCACATATTGCCGTTTCTGTTAAGTGAATGTTATTCTTATATTTGAAAAGACAAAGGCATGAAATAAAAAACATAAATTTTTGAGTTGTTTCTATACCCATACCTTAAAATCGGAGATCATTGGGAAAAAAATTGGACAAGTTAACAGATTTTATAATGATAATAAGGTTTTTGGACACCCTGTACAAATTCGTTACGTAGTATTACTACTAGGAAAACGCAAATGCTTTAACAGCTTTAGAATGTCACCATATATATTATTTCCCTTCTACCTGTGACCAAATGCAATAAAAACTGAAATACCCAACTCCCGAAAAGGGTAACGTCAACTGCAAGCTTGTGAATGATGGCTTTGGTTGTGATAGGATGATGATACACAGCAAAGTCGGTTCTAGGAAAACAGCCGCCTGAACAATTGCCACCGGTAACTGCCACCTAGAACAACTGCCACCCAGGACAACTGCCACCTAGGACAATCGCCACTCGGACGACTGTCACCAAAAATATATTGAGTTCTTTGTGTTCATTGCAATAAAAGCCAATTAAACTTTACAAGGTTCTAGCGTATAAAAAAGTTTCTTCATCCTCTGACATGTAACTTTAAAGAAATGTAACTTCAGCTTTAAAACTTTTGGGTGGAGAATGTCGTATCGATGTTATTTCATCTTCATAAACATTCTTAAGTCACTGCAAACCCTAATTTTTATGAACCTTTTCAAATTTTTCACAGCGAATTTTCTCATGCACATTATCGCATTGTATTAATTCCACGCACTCGTGAAACTCGTTTACTTCCGTTCATTTTAAGTTCTATGTGCATTATTTTGCCTTAGCTTTTGATTTGTGAGTTACATGCCAACAACAGCAACGTTGCAACTCACTTTTGGTGCATTATGTTGAAGCAATGTAATATAGTAGTACAGTGGTTCCCTCTTCTCAGCCGCCGTGCGGCGAAAAATCCTCTACGGGCCGCAATGCAATATTGCAAACTGAATTTGATAGGATGTGCGTGATGTGTAAAATACATTATCCTAGACTGAAATTGTCCCAGGTGGCAGTTGTCCTAAGTGGCAGTTGTCCGTGTGGCAGTTGTACCGGTGGCTGTTGTCCTGATACCGCAAAGTCGTATCAGCTCAATAAAGCGCTTGCAGCGAAACACCAATGTCTAACCTTCACCAAAGCAAATGGGAATCTCAAAAGCGAATGAAGACATATCTGGCACGCATAAAACGGTGACATTCACTCTTCCTATTTTCTGTATAAAGAAGAAATGTCGGTAAATCTCACTGATGAACGAAATTTGATTACCATTAGAAAGGGATTGCAACAAAACGTTAGGAGCATCACATTCCCAAAACTTACAACATCCAGGGACTCTCGCATCCTTGTTTAGTATCTTGCGCGGCTACCATGTTGAATTATTGGATTCAAGTACTACGTTAACCACACAGATTTATAATGAGTTACTGATGAGATATGGATTGTGTACCAAAAATGCTACAAAGAGAGCATATATCACAAAACGATTTTAACGCACGCCAATATATGATTACAGAATTTTGCTATCCATCTGAAAGTACCACAAAAATAGTTTAATTAGCTTACTAAAGTTTTTAACATTTTTACCAAATCAGAAGGCAATTGTACCCTTTTATTAAGCTCTCGATGGATGTACATCACATGAATCAAGATTTTTTTTGTACCTGTATGTCTGTAATGTGCTTTTGAAGCTCGATTTCAACAGCTTTTCTACTTTTTCTCGGCAAACGTTTCACACTAGGGCCCGGGGCCCCCTGGAAACTTCGAGGAAGGGTCAGAATCACTGATTCACAATCCGCCAACATGTTAATTCTAGCTTCTGCTTGTACTGTAAGTACAAGCAGTGGGCGAGGTCAACCTTCCGCAAAATCCTCAGTGTTTTCAACCATGGCTAAAGATCTGATTATAATTATTGCCGATACGACTTTGTACAAATATCCGGTTGGTTTTGGGAACAATATCTAAATTAGCGGTTTTTCTAGGTCATTTAATAAGTGTGAGTTCATGTTTGTAAATTTTCGTATTTTTATAATTGCCGCTGATAGAGTACCATTTTTTTTACACAAGTTGTTTTAATTTTCCGCCAAACCTCATAGAAAAATAATGGTGACAGCCTTTTGTGCGCTGAAACCATCCAGCTGAAACATTTCGTCCTCTGTCAGTACTAGAATGGGCCTGTGAATAAACCTATCCTGTAATTTGATGCTATTTGGTTGAGCCCGTATCTTAGTGACCGCTTGCTTGAATTACTCGACGCGGTCCCATAGTGAGCAGAGAAAAAAACAGTCAGCTGAAAGCAGTCTAGCTAGCGCAATCGTTGTTATTATGCAAAATTTTAGCATAAAATTTCTTTTTACTCCGTTAGTAGTAATGTTCTGTATGGTGAAGAACTGGCAGCATCTTGATGTAACGGAATAGCACTAGGGCAAAAACAAGGGTAGACAAACGCTGGATTGTTCCAAGTAGTCGAGAAAATAGGGGTAATTTACATGAACTATGTCCACAGTAGATGGTAAAAGTGGGNCAGAATTCGTGATTTTTTTGATATAAAATTTATCGGAAGTTTAACTGCAAAACAAGCGTGCNGTTGAAAGTTTCACATCTTTTTATGCCACCAGCAGACAATTCACATCTTAAATTGCTGCGTCTCGTGTTATGAGTATTTTCAAATCAATTGTGCTTATGTCTGTTAGTAGCAACCGAATGAAAGCTTTGACGATAAGAAACGTTGATGTCAGACATCGTCACATGATAATTACTTGGTCCAGAATTTACTTGGCACAAATGTTTACTGTGTATTTGATACATTAACGAGATCGTTTGGCACAAATGGTCACTTGTGCTTGATACCATGGCTAGATTGGCATTTTGCTGCATGATTACTGTGAAATATTTAAAGCAAAACATGACTTGGTTTCGTTAAATTGGCATTTTAGGTCTTAAATATTTCTTGTAGCAGCAAACATTGTCTTCCTCATTTACATTGTTTTAACATAAACAAACATACTTCAACTCAAATATCACATGGAATCAGTAATAGTACGTTTGTTGGTAAAATATTAGATGGTATGTTAGTACCATCTTTGAGTCAAAATGAAAAACCTTGAAATGGCCAGCAGTAGACACCCAATCGAATTTCTTTCAACCTGTTCTAAGAATTGCTGTTCTTACCATTGATACCAATCTATTAAAATAGTCTAAACAGCTTCATTATTTACATTTCATAAAAGTTGAAATCTTTCATGGAATTCTGGTTTGTACTACTGGAAGCATCCTGACGGTAAATTAGGAAGTTTAAAAAAAGCTTTTCGTTATACTCGCTTTGTACTCTTGTCGGAATGTCGCGAGTGGTCTGTGGGCCACAGTCTCCAAGATTACGTTTGCAGTGACTGCTGCATTGGTGGCAGGCCAATGGCAGCACCGCGAGTGAAGCTTTCCCTTGCATCCCATTTATTACTGAGCACGAGGCTGGACAGGCCGCAAGCATCGATTTACAAGCCTTCGGTGTGACCCGACCGGGATTCGAACCCAACCTATAGCAGCTTCAGTGCTTGCTCTCTATCCATAGCACTTAGAAAACCAACTTAAATTTTTGCTGTTTTAATTTATATATTAGTTTTGTCTACACAACTCTACCGCACTTACAAAATATTTGTGCAAAATGTTTGAGTAAGCATTGAATTTTCATTGGGTCAGACCATACATTTTTACGGGAATGTTATCAGAAGATGGGCATGAGCGGCTTAGCTCAAGAACATTTGATCTTAGGCTCAAAATTGATCTTTTACTTGTATACCGACCTGAAAAGCATTTTCGACAAATATTTTTTCTGGCCGTGGTTAGGTGAAATTGATGGAAATAAATTTTTGCAACACGTATTTCTATCCAATAAAAACATTTCTTTTTTAAAACGTTGAGGCTTTAGTTACTCGTAATGAACTAAATAAATAGAAATTATAGCTCATACTCCTTGGGTACATATTTAAGAGCATATTTCGCTAGTATTGTTTAAGAAAGTTATAGAACTCGTAGGCAGCAGCTGCTCAACTATTATTTGTACAACTAGTTTGATCCTTTCAGCTTTTAAACGAGGGCTTGATCACGAAAATATTCTAGAGACTGCTGGTTTTACATAACACATCAATCCTATGCGAACTACATGAATTAAGCGGAATGCGACGATGTTTTTACCCTTCATATCTGTTTATAAAGTGGTATTTAAATGTTCCTAAAGTACAACAAGATTTTGTATATGAAAAAAACAAGGATATCAAGCACAATATTTTTAAGGGTGTGCGTGATGTTGATTGTCTTTTTGTGGGGGGGGAATGATCGCATGACTGTCGTTCAAGCGCCACTTCATTATTCATCACGGTTCAACTTCATAAAGCGGCAGAAGTTTATTGGGAATTAGTTTCCGCGCTGGTGCGGCGGAAGCTGACAATAGGTTCAAACCAAACAGTTATGTTCAGAGAAACAACGCTGCGGCAGACATGAAATGTCACCGTGTTTGTCTCCAGACAATGCCTCGTCGAAACTCAGTTCAGATGCCTGAGATCGCCACAACAGCCGTCCCACAACCTGAGAAAGCTATCCAGAATAAAGAAGCAAGGTGTTTCACGTTTCTCGAAATGCTAGTGCAGCTCAGACGTTTTCGCAAGTTTCGTGGCTCTTTTCTAGAGCCTGGGTTATTTGACAGTCTACGTAGACATCAAATCAAATGGAACCTCATGACACCGAAGCTCTGTCCTTACTTCTAAGGGTAAACGTGTACATCAGGTAGACAAGCTTAATCTAGAAGATAGCTTGCCAAGTTCTTTCCGGCTATTTTTTCGCCTTGAGACAAACATAAGCAAAGAAGCACCGAGGAGGTCAGCTGATCATCAGGATGGCGGAAATAGTTTTGTTTTTCGACGGAGCGTACATTCTCCCTACGCTAGCATGAACTTACAAAGTACAGCAGCAACTTTTCCCGCTAATATTTTGAACACTTTTGCTCAGGAACGTACTGTTAAAAGCAGTTGGAGTTCACCTAAAATCATCGGAAAACTTCCTTTTTTAAAGCTGCCTTAACTTTCATAGTCTGCAAGAGACACAAAAGAAGAGGGTATAATTACCTCTTTTTCCACAAGTCATACATGCAAAGAGCAACTGGCTTGAATTTAGCACAAGTCGTCCAATGCTTCGTATATTTCCATTGTTCACAGCGCTCAGGAGCGGATCCAGTCAGTAAGTTTAGGGGGGTGGGCGATTTCAGTAAAATTTGTTAGTCAAGTCTTATTACACCTTTGCTAGTGTATGTAAGAAAGATGTAGTATGCTTCACAAAACTGCTATAACTAAAAATGGACGACAGAATGGCCTTTAATCGCGAATGTTGTTTTCCGAATTGTACAAAATTATGGTGAATAAAGTTACTTTCGTTGGTTTTAGGGGGGGCGATCGCCACAATCCCCCTTCATTGGATCCGCCCCCTGACTGCACTCCAAAGCATGTAGGTGGGCGGTTTTCCAACACGTCTGGTGGTCATTTACACCACAAACATGACCTGAGCTTAAAAAAACAAAAAAGAGATGGAAGTATTCCTTCTTTGTTTGGCCTGAATTAAAATTTGAGTGAAATGCTTACCACAGAAGCAGCTTGTGGAACAAAAAAATAAGATTAAAGTATCATGAAAAAATTTTCTTCTTATGCTTGTTAACATGTTTTGTAAATTTGTCAGTTTTTCTAATTTATAGCGTAAAAGAGCTTCTTTCCAGAGAAAGATGTAAGTGGCAACTGCAGGGTTGTTAGAGTGTTGTTGCCAGTATTTGAAAGTACCTTATCAAAAGTGTTTTCATGTTGCATTGCAATTTAGATTGTAAGGACGTAATACTGTTTTTTGCACGTGTTACACAAAAAGTCATCCTCTTAACATAACATCGTTTCTCAGAGCAACAACATAACTGAAACTGGCAGTTTAACGTAAAATACATTCCTATGATCTTACATCGGTGCAGCAGTGGGTTGAGCACGGCGCACGCGCCTCTTAAACAAGGTTCGATTCCCGGTTAAGGCTCGTTCGATTTAATTACGGTCCGGGTTAAACTGAAAACTGGAGAACGGCACTTGCGACCTATCCAGGCGCGTAGCCGGTGGTGGGTTCAAAGGAAAGCTTTACTCGAAGTACTGCCGTGGACTTTTCACCAAAGTAACAGTCATTGCGAAAGTAACCACTTGGCTTCTGGGGCAGGGCAAGCGTAGATCCGTTCCATCAGGCCACCCGTGACATCCCAAAGAGAGTACAAAGCAAGTGTGATGAAAGTTGATTTTTTCTTATGTTCTTTAACTCCCGAGAAGGTGAGTGCGATGTTGCTACATATTTATCCAAAGGAAAAGCCTAAAGATTTGTACTTTTTATGGAAGCAGGGCTGTAATCTCCAAAAGGCCACTTATATATGCCAGGTTTGCATTCCTGCCCATCCCATCAGCTTTACTGTCGAAAAAATCTTTGCAAAATGTTTGCTTTCGCAGGTACTTTCGTAAATATTTCAAGAGATAAGTCACAAGAATGAATAAGTCGAGGAAGACAAAGCTTGATAAATCTAAGGGAAAACTCTTAGCACCCTCCGATGCGTCGCCAATGGATGACAGTAAGTAATTTCGATGCTATCTACTGTAATGCGCCGCGGCGGAAGAATGCTCCTTTGATGTTGGATACAATTATGCTACAGTTGTTCCGAAGAAAAACGCAACAAGTTCAAAATTTTAATTAGCTTTCAAGTGTGATTACTACCAGCCTCCAAGGCAAAATTTTCTTTCCTTTAGGAGAGGAAAAAAACTGTGAGATGGAGTTATATAGCTCCCCACCAGCACTTGTATTACTTTCATTGGTTTGATTTTATGCTTTACAAAGGATGTTACTGCTGCGTTAACGCCTACAAAAATTTAAAAATCGGATTAAAGTAAGACATTTAAAGAAATTACAAATTTTGTGCATTTGTTGCTCAAAGCAAAAAACGAAGGTTCCCGAAATTTGGGATGCCATGTTTTCGATGGAGCAAGAGGCTTGATTTTTACAGCAGCCAAGTTAACTGTTGCAAGGTAGGTGGTTTGGAACAGATACGACACTTGCATGTCTGAAAAAGTCGTAAAAGAAACAATATCGTAAAATCCAAAGGCCAGTGATGCAATAGGTAATTTGCTTGCATTACAATACAGATCCATATGTAGCAGTGCAACCTCTTTAAATACCATAAATCGTAGCAGAGTGATTCTCAACAAAATTACGACAATAGCAAATCATAAACCACTAATTAGCTTCGTATCCGCGTGAGTGAGAAGAGCAAGCAGGGTCAATGTTTGCATCACTGTTGTATAATCAGTGATTGTGCGTAGGTAACATTTTCTTGCTAGATCAAAATTCTCTTTTGTTGTTTGCGTTCTATAAAGTTTGCGTGAAATGTTAGTTTGTGTGGATTAAAGTACTGTATATCTTTATTTGTACAAATGGTTCGATGTCACACGTTTCGAAAAAGTTTTGTACAACCTGTTGTTGCTATCGACAACAACTGCTCTTTTTATTTATTTTGTTGTGCGTAATTAGGAAACAACCCACAAGCGGAATAACTTTTCAAAGCATACTCCATTGTGTTATAGTTTTGTGACTGAACCAATCAAGTATTACAATACATACCAATAGCCTACGCAGAAAGCGTGACTGGGATGTCTCTGTTAAGAAGTGAGAGTAAATTCCGAAAGCTGCGAGGTTTCTGTTAACACACTTTGAACTTTGTAGAAAATCACTGCTTGGCATGGTATGCTCAAACTTGCGTAAACTTCAGACACTGCGAGGAAAATAAGTGTTTTGGTTGCTAAACCACATAAACCTTTTTTATACGTAATGAACTTAATACGAAGTTGGTAAAAATTGTTCAGTGTTTTGTTCTTTAAGAAATCAAAGAATGAAAAATTACATGCAAATGCACTAGGTGACTCGGAGCAGTGGCGTAACTGACAGGGGGAGAAGGGGGCGAACCGCATCCCCTGGCAAGCTAAATGTAAAAATCGGGCCCCTACTTAGCTTAATTCTGGTATTAATGTTTTTTTTGCGTTTTTCATAGTGTTTTCCGGTGAATTCGGTTTTAGTATAGACATCCACATCCGGATTCACTATCATTTCTCATCTTTTTTTTCTGACTGTTGGCTGGTGGGCCCCTTATGGTGGCCAGTGGGTCCTCTTCAGCTAAGTTTTGCCTCCTGGCTCAAGCCTCTAGTTACGCCACTGACTATAGGAGATGCAAGTTTCTACAATGTAACAAAGCAAACTGCTGTTAGAAGCATTTGGAAACACAAGCCGTCGTGATGGGCTTGCAGTGGTTTCACTGTTGTGCAAAGTTTTTGTGTTTTCGTTTATCGTTGCTTTTCAATTTTATTTTCTATTTTGCTACAACAGAGCATATCGAATTACTGAAATATTTGTTTTCAAAATATTTTTTAAGATGCCACCGAGGAGCTCCGATCGCAACGAGCTGCCAGTGAAGCTTCTTTTGTGATGCAACCAAAAAAGGTTCAGTACGAAAACACATACAAGATGGATCCTGACGTAAGATAAATTTAGTTCAACATCGCATAGAATTTCTGGACGAAATTAACGCTTAATGCTTGGGGGGTGACAGTAAAACGGACCGAAAGCATCATCCACCCTGTACCATAAAGCAAAGTGACAGCGCAACACATACCATGGGCAGCGGAAGGATTTTTTCAGGGCGGGCACTAGGGGACATTTCCAAAATTTTTCCAGAAGGGGAAAAAATGGTGAAATTTGTTTTTTCCCACTCGAAACAACGAAAACAACTTTTTTGCTGAAATTTACAAAATCCAGGGGAGTCAAGGCTCCACCCTGCCCCTCTTTCGGCGCCCAAGACACATACCCTCTCTTTTTCAGGTGCAGTGATTGCCGTATGACTGTACTTTGCAGTAGACTCAAAGCAAGACCTCTCCTATGTGCCCGTAGTAACGCCTTCACGTTGTACCTCCTGATATCGCAAAAGTTGCTGGGTAAATGGTGTGACCGGTCTGTTCACTGGTATAATTTGGGCAGCTCATATCGTGGAATGCACAAAATTAATCAAACTTGTCGAGCATCGGTCGTCCCGCGCGTAATTAAGGCCCGCGCTCGGGCTTTTAGCAGAGGGGCCCGTTCGAAAAATTCGCGACAACCTTACCCACCAGCTCTCCACAAGTGGAGGCTCCACCCACTACGCATCTTAGGAGGTGAATGGGACAGCGCAGAGTGCTTCTATTCTGGGAGACTTGACAGTCATGCGTTAAACTACAATCTCGTCATAAGCTAGTAACTGGAAACTGGAACATCACTTCACTCACAGCAAAAGAACACGAACTGGTTGAGGAAGCCAAACGATATTCCTAGTATGATGCTGGCATCTCTTCGCAAGGTCGGATCCACGGGGGCGATTGGGACGGTCACCCCACCTAAAACCTACGAAAGTAACTTTATTGACCATGATTTTGTACAATTCGGAAAACAGCATTCGTGATTAAAGGCCATTTTGCCGTCCACTGTTTTGTCACAGCAGTGTTGTTACCTATATTTCATTTCTCTTACAGTAGTGCACCCGTAATGAGACTTGACTATCAAATATTACTGAAATCGCCCCCCCTAAACTTACTGGCTGGATCCGCCCATGTTTTTTCGACAACTAAGCGTTGTGGTTCTAACACTGTTGAGCTGGACGATGGATGGAGACTATTCTACTCCGGCGTTGAGCCAGCAGAATGTGCCCTGGCAGGAGTGGAAATACTTGTGAGCTCTACGCTGGCAAGCTGTGTTGTTGAATGGATCCCACTAGGAAGAAGGGTGCTCATGTTGAGGTTGAATCTGTTAGGGCCGCTGCCTGTATTTGATACAGGTATGCGGATCAAACTCAAGCGCATTGTACCCGGAATTCGTGAAAGAAATTATTGCTGCTCTACGAAAGGTTAAACTTACAAACCCCAGTCGTTTTGGGAGATTTGGATGCACACGTTGCGAACGATGCCACGCGGTGTGCGGAGGCGTGTATTCGGCCGGCATGGTGGTGTTGACGTAAATGATAACGGAAGACTGCTTAACAACGCACTGTCCATTATGAGCAATTTCTTCCAGTACAGAGATGTGCACAAGTACTGATGCAGCATGCCCGTAACAAGGGGGCTGGGGCAGGGGAACCGGGCAATTCCATCTGCTGATCTGCAACTTGCAATTGGAAAAACCGCCAGAGCCTACACAAACGTGCAGGACCATGAGATCGCACCGAATAAAATAGGAGGCCCTGGCAGACAAAGATGTAAAAGAGACCTTTGTAGACAGCGCATCGTCCTTGTTCCGAGAGCTCCCGGAATGTACAGCGGAAGCGGAGGCGGAGTGGCGGTTGTTCAAAGCAGCTGTATAGCTTCATCTGTTGCTTGGATATGCAGACAGAAACGATTCGGTGTGGCGACAGATGGCAAAAATGTAACCCCTTGGTGTAACGAAGAGGTGAAAAATGCTATTCACGCCAAGAAAGTAGCCTACAAAGCCTGGCTTCAGAACAAAACCGACTCTTCTTTGCATTCGCGGTACGCTGAGGCGTGAAAATCCGCATCCCTCGCGTGAAAAGTCCAAAATGCAATCTTGGGGGAATTCAGGCATAAACTGGATTCCAATTACTGGGTAAGCCCAAGGGCGTAACGAGGTTATGGCGCCCGGGGAAAGAAGCAAGTTAGCGCCCCATGTTCGAAACTGAGGTCTTTCGGAAGCAAATGTACTGTATTGAAAAAATTATTTGTGACATTTTTCGGACTTTTCGGCGCCCCCATAGTGACTAGGCGCCCGGGGATTTGCGGCCTCCTTTCCCCCCTCGTTACGTCCCTGGGTAAGCCATCAAACTGTTTTGGCAAATCACCCGGCGTATTCCCGGCAAAAGATCTCATGCTGCTAGATTCCATCAAAGACCAAAATATTGTCTTACTCAGCAATGAGACGGACATCTTTGGCATATAGAGAGGGTCTTTTAATGATCTTTTGAATCCAGTCACTATCACACCACGGGACACAGTACGAGGAATTTTGGAGGGAAGAAAATACCATCGCTGCAGCCGAAGTCCTAGCTGTCAGAACATTGAAGGCTGGGAAGGGCGGAAGGTTGCAATTTGCGATGAAATCCAACCTAAAACGCTTAAAGCCTTGACTCAAGGGGCTCTTTGCCTGACTCGTGTGTATCAAGTGGTCTGGTGTTCTGGGGAGGGCACCGAAAGGTTGGCAAACTGAGGTGATTTTTCCCCTTAGCCTCCCTGGAAAAGTGTATGCCAAGTGCCTTGACAAATTATGCCGCAAAACAATTGAACGAAAGCTGAAGGATACTCAGTGTGGTTTTCGTCCTGGCCACAGCACTACAGACCAAATTTTCACTCTCCAGCAAATTTTCGAGAATCTTGGGAATATGCCAAAGACATGTTTTGTCGACCTCGAGAAAGCATACGACCGGTTTCCTTGTGAAAACTTAGGGGAGTGTCACAGGCGTTCGGTATTAACGACTGCGATACCAGCCTCAGAAAATCAATCCTAAAATATCTCAAATGTCCCAACGACCTAAGCAACGTATGCAGTGAGTGTCTATGAGCGTTGCTTGCTTAGCGTTTACATGTTGACTATGAAAAGTTGTGAGGTCACTAAAATGTCGTTGTTTTGATGGTTTTTTTTCAGACCAAGTTCAAATCATATGAAATTGAATCTACAGCGCAAAACATATTGAAACAGCATCTCGAAGATAAAACATACGATCCGGAAATGTGCCGCAACGAGTGTCAAATCATAGCAGCCAAAATTTCTGAAGCGCTGAAGGCAAAAAACTTTAAGAGATATAAGCATGTTGTTGTGGTCAGCATTGGCAGCATCAAGGAAAGGCCTGGTGTGTACTTGGGCAGCCGATGTTTGTGGAATGACAAAACTGACTCTTTCGCCACCGTACGCTTTCAAAACACATCTCTTTACGCAATAGCCATGATCTACGGCCTCTATTATGAGTGAGCCCGGAACCGGAGTCCGAGTATAACGCTGTCGTCTGTGCTCGGTTCTCGTGTGAGAACTGTCCCGGATGTGATTTTTCGTCTTTTATGAGCATGTTCCTTGCCTCGATTGCGATAAATTCACGCTCGCGATTTATGGTTCTGTTTGAAGTCGTTTGCTCTATACAAGCTTGTTACTTGCCTTGTGGTGCATTTATGTTTCCAGGTTGTTTTGTAGAAAAAACAAACTTTTCAATGTCGTGATTATCAGCTTGAAACAGCACGAACTCTTATATAAATCGCTTAAACCACTCCGTTTCCTTTATGCGGTTACCGTACTCTGTTTCGAAACGTAATATCAAAATAAAAAAATTCCCATCGACCCTTCTTCATACGTAAGTAATAAAACAAGCGAATCTTCAACTGATACCCAATCATATGTTTTCAAGGCAGGGGAAGGCAAACTATATGGCCAGCGCACCGATTAAAGTCATTGAACTGACCCCGTGAACATAATAATGCACCAGACCCACCGCAAAATTTTGGTGCGTGGGAGCCTTTATCAACAAAAGACAAAAAAGCCATTACTCAATACCAGCAGGGGTACCAACTGCAAGTGAGATGATGTTCTCCAGGTCGATACTGGCAAAAGGCTTGCAATGCACCCCAAAGATCCATAGACACCAACTGACTGGTGAACAACTCGGGTTTGTTTTGAGATGTAGCGCAACCAAATTGACACCGGACGTCAATGCAATGGTCATAGAAGATGATTAACAACACTGTTTTTACTGAACTTGAACGGAAATCGCATTTGAAAGTTCACATCATGTAAACAACTTTTATATCTGGATTACTCAACCTGTGGGGCACGGAAGAATTTCTTAGAAAGTGAAGCAACTTTTCAATGTTGTTTGATTGATTTGCCCTGTGGCAGTTTTGATTTGTGACAACAGATCAAACGAAAAGCATACGAAAGAGTGCTTACATTGCACAAACACACACTTGTTCTTCCTTGTTGATGATACCTCCAAGCGATTTTCTCTCTTCCAAACTAAATAACGTTATGTGTCAGTTGGTCTTAATGCCATGCACGTCTTGACTCTCTCATCTCATTGTAATTTGCATCACTGTGAGAACTATCCCAAAGTAATGTGAGAACTATCCCAAGTAATGCAAGCATTTCAGCACGCTCTGTTCACCGCCGACCTGTAAACTTTCGGCACCCGTGGCAAGCAACCCAGTGTGTATAGATTCACTAAATAATGGAACTTCAGGTTCTTTTCTCTCCATACCAATTGAAAACTTGCGACCGGCTGCCAACAGCTTCGTTTCTCAGCTGGGATAGCATAGAAAGATAGACGATCGTACGTGTGTTTCCTTCCATTCCTTTGTATGAGAACGAGCGTATCGAAAGTACGGAAACACTGAAAACGAGATACAATTGCCCGACGTCACCACTCTCTTTGCGATACCAAATTTTGAAACAACGTTAAAGCACCCAGCGACATCCACCAGATGCAAAATTAGCTTGCATTTTTGCACATAGTGCTTACGGCTGTCAGGAAGCATTTCACTGTAGTGTCACAAAGGAAAAACGAATTGGGACAATGAGCATCCAGTCAACAAAAACAGTAAACGCATTGTTTAACTATTACAGTGTAATACCGTATCTTAAATGTTACTGTTAATAATATTGCAGTTGTCGTGCAACATGTCAATGTTTTACTGCACGACAAGAATTCAGCAAGATCAGAGAGCGCATTAAGTGAGCTTACGAAAAGCAATTAACCTCATTTGTGGCTTTGCAAGACGATAAAACCTGGGGGGTTGTCGGCAAAACATTGTTTGCCTGCAGTCCTACACAATGCGAGAAGGTTCATAATTTTGGTTTTCCTAAAAACACATAGGTATCAAAACTGTCTTGGGACGATAGAAATATTTATTGCTAAACAGATGCGCAAGTAACACAAACTGAATAGAAAAGTTTTAAACATTTCAGGAAGTTGCTTTAATCTAAGAAAATAAACACTTTCTGCATTTTAGACATTTGAATGCATTGCAACCAAATCCTTCAATCCCTTCCCCAGCCATAAACAATACCCGAAGGTTATCAACTAATTTCTTCATGTGTATGCTCCCTACATATAACACTGCACCAGTTCCCAGTCCCACGAAATTTTGTTTAATGAAATATATCTGTTCTTGCAAAGCTGTGCATTTAGAGCAAACTGTCGATAGTTAAAAACTAATTTCTCAGAAGCTTATCATCAGGACAAGAGTTTATTTGTAAAAGTACAAGCATGTAAATTTCAGGTTTAAAATTTAAATCAAGGTTGGCGTATGAAGTTGCATTACAAAAGACGAAACACTGGAACTTGAAACTCTTGATCTTCATTGCCCTCAAGCGGTAGTTTGCTATTGAACATAATTTCACGAGCTAGCAAACGTGAGCACGAATCTTAAGCCACACTATACTAATTTAAGTACTACAAGAAAACACAAAAGAGTAAAACTTTAACAAATTAAATAAATATACCCAACAGAATCCACTTTCTTCCCATGCAAGCCCATGCAGCAAAGCACGACAACCTGACTTATGTCCAGAAGAATACCATTATCTGAAAAAACATGAAAACAAACGAGAAAATGTATTAATTACCACTTTGTTCACACTTTACATTATGTTTCTGATCGGAAATTTGGTACGATTTTTAAGTTGTTTTCCATGTTTCCTTGAATCGTTCTAACAAATTTGATTGTGCGCAGAAAATTTGCCTTTCAGCGGAGAATCCATCGGTGGAATGGATTCGCATATATTTGCCTATGCTCAAAATGTTGTGTTTGCTTAACAGAGAAGTTTCATGTTCAATGTTATTCAAAATATGAGACAACCATTTCTTGTATTGGGAACGGTATTTTACACTCATAGCCAATTAGTTCCGTAAGAAGTCAGTTTGAAAACAATGCAATTCAGTCGCGCTTAATTTGCTCCAAACGTGAAGCGGTGGGACCCACCAATATTTTACTGAAACATTTAATAAAACTATAATGAAATTTTAAATCTTTACTTCATGTTCAATGTGGTTGTGAAATGGAGGATCATGGTGATTGTTCGATTTTTTTTAATTTGAAAATGGGGGGTGGGAAAAAACAGACTGAGAAACACTGTTTCATAAGCTTCTTTTGAATTCTTGTATGCTGGCCCTTTGCGCTAAGTAAGAATTTTATATTTATAAAATATTGCTGAAAGTTTTTTTTACAAAAAAATTTAATTTTATTGTAGAAAAATTATTTTAACTGACATTTCTTTAAAACTGAATAAAAAAATTTCCAAATAATATTTTGCAAAATTTTTGCTTCAAGAAAAAATTTCATGACGAGTATTTTTCCTTTGTTGCGTCCAACTCCGCCAACAAAATATTTCCATTGAAGCTTCCGAATTAACCAAGTTATTGCGTGTTTGTTATTACGACAGATTTTATCTAATAATTCATCGCTAAACATGTTTCTTCCACGATATGTTGCCTTGCATCTTTGTTGAACAAGTTTTACCGTCATTTATCAAATGTAGCAAAAATGTTACGTGCTGTCAACGGGTCAACATACACCAGCACCGATGAAACAGGAATTGAACGCTTCTCTCGTCCGAATGCGATGTAATTTTTCTAGATCTGGAGTTCTCACGCTTGAGTTCCACGAATTTTAAGCCTTTGCTCATATCTAAAGCGTTTTAAACCCAAGGTATAAGAAGAAATGGGAATCGCTCGCCCAACGTTGTAGTCAAACAAAATTGATGTATTTCGTTGCATTTTCACCGATAGCAGCAACAGATTGCAATGGGGCGACTTTCAACTTTATGATATTTTCAACCATTCCCTTTAAAGAATGACAAGTCAGTGATATAGAAGCACGCCGAAGCGTGTGGAGATACAACATGTAATAATATTCTGGGCAAACTCGAATGAATGGCCAAAGTGGTAATCAAAAGTTGTCTTTATTTCATGTTTGTGCATTTTGATTGTACTGAATTTACCGGGTCTCTAAGCGTTCGTGAATTAATTGGATCTGACATATGCGGTTTTGAGTTGTCACTGGCCTCTGACACTTGATATAAAAACATAAGGAAACTCACAAATGGGGAAAAACGTAGCCAATGTCCTTTGATAAAGATAAGGAAAACGGCCTTGATTGATGAGCCCTAAAATAACGACGGTTCATTAAAGAACAACTATCGCCTTGTGAAATGCACCCGCTCTGTGTCTGCAAGAGCCGTCTTCTCAGATGGCAATGTTCAAAAGAGTTGTTTTGAAAGCGATGTTCATGTGTTGCTCGAATTTGAAAGCCTGGGCAGTTGCCATGAGCTTGATGAGGCCACAAAGGTTTTTAAATTGCACTCTTTGACTTGGAGTAATGCGGGATAAGTCCTGTAAAGTAACAAGAGCGTAGCCGATCGTTCAGTGGAGATTATGAACTTTTTATGGACAATTACTGTAGTTTCTGTTGAGCACTGAAACATGCTGATAATGCACTTAAACACTACTGTCTTGTTACGGCTGCAAATTTTATCGTTTGACATGCACCACAATGATTTCGCTATGCTGTAATAACAAATGGTTTTGTTTGTACCCAACACTGAGAAACTCGGGGAATCATATCTTTGTGTTTCCGCTATTATTTCGTTTCTGGCTACAAACCCTACCTAAGCGATTGAAAGTTGTCCTGGCAAGCACACAGAGGATTTGTGACAGGCGTTTGGTGAATTAACAAAACGGTGATTCCTGTTGAATAGAGGGAAGAGGTGGTGAAAGGAGAAAACGTTGGTTCGCCGGAAAGAGCAGTTTGAGCATTCAAGAATGATCAGAAGTGACTTGAATGCGGATCGGATGTAGGTTGAAAAATATTACAGATTTGCAGAAGCTTAAACAACAACTTTAACCTTAACGGGCAACCGTTTTGATTGGGGGCCGCATTGGGTCCATACAAGTGACAGAGCACCAGAACAGGAGTAGATGGATGGGTTGTTTGGGTAAAACATGGAGATTGCAAGGAATCTGAAATAGTACGGCTTTATTGATACACTTGGGAACATGCCCGTAGCCACGGGGAACATTCGGGTGCAGTTCCCCCTAAATACTTTTGTGACCCCCAAATTGTGTTGAACCCAGGAAAATTTGTTTTAAACATATACTAAAAACAAACATCTTTCCCCCTGAAAATGTATTTTCCCCACCAAATATTAAAACCTGGCTACGGGCCTGCTTGGGACTAGTTCAGCGGTTCAGATAAAGGAACTTAATGTAGCGCAGTCTCCCACATGCCTGGACTACAAGCAGAGCATGCACAAATCACCAAATTGAGCATTCACAGCACTTTAGCAACAAAGGCGGAAAGTGAGTGGCTGGTCAGCTACATCGCACGCCAGTGGTAAAGTCTTTGTCGACATTACAAAACGGCTGCCAAGCACTGCCTTAGAAAACTACTCTGCTCTGTTTCCAACCAACTTGTTTAACTTCCTTGGTAGCCGTGCCCTCACCTCTGCCTGGTAAACCCATCAAAAGAAAGCACGTATCACCAGGGAGTGTTGCTCTACAGCACCGTCAGATCCAAGTTTCCCTCTTGTGTTCCGTACAAACTTGAACAAAGCCTTGTTGGGCGTCGTAGTGGGGCTGCGCGTGGCATCATTTAGCACAACGTGACAGCCAGGACTGCTGGCGGCAAAAATTGCCACAACGCTCGAAAAACACATTGTTATGGAAACGCCAAAACAATTAGACACGAACGCACGGAAAACGACGGAAATACCACATAACGAAGTTTCCTATTTACCTGAAGCATCCCAGCGCAGTTTGTTAATGACCCTTCGCCGTTCCGCTCCGGTGGCAGCGTGGGAAACCCAATCAAAGCGGATTTTAAGTGCATTGACGAAGGCTGCTTTGACCTGGCGTGCCTGTGCACGATTATTCTCGCAATCAAGCGTGTTTCGCGATAATTTCGTCCTGTCCCGACACGACCACTGATGGAAAAGCTTTTCTTTTCGTGTTTGCCCCCGTCTTTCTCGGATCACCGGTGAAACGGCTCGCAATGAGGTAGAAAACAGATGATGAAAAGAAGCGTCGTTCGACCTACGCCTTTGTTTGCGTTTCGAGTTCGAACGTTGTTGCAGCTGCCTCGGCAGATTCGTGCAAGGCCTCAATGGTTCTTGTTAGTTACAAGTGCTTATTTACCGTCATTCTAAAACTTTTTACACAGCAACAATTCGCTTGCTTCTCTGCTATAAATAGTGACAAAATGCTGATAAAAGAGACATCACTTCAAAACGAGCCTCCTTGTAACTTCAAATAGCATTGCTGCGTCATGAACAAGCGAACGGATGCAGCATACATAAATTAATAACATCACATGGATTTTCATCAAATGCTAAAAATTGGTCAATGTATTCATTTAACGTCCTGTTTCTAGTAAATTTGCATATGAGATTGGCTATATTTTCGGATTTTTATGGTCTCATACATACTCGAATTCGTCATATATCATCCAACTACCCGAATACTATTCTTAACTCGAAGTAACTGACTTAATGACAATAAGATCAAGCAGGGGCGACTCCAGGTCAACAGCGTCACTCGGGCTCATCACGCATATTATACTGACTGAATGCAACCGTTCGAGGCTTACTATTAACACTGAGATTTCCATCATTTTGGGTGGCACCATCGTTACTCTGTGACGTTAGTTACGTAACAATCAATGAGAAATTCTCATGAGAACTTGTCCACTGTTACCTAATACACGTCACAGAGCAATGATAACACCAGTTCGTCCTCTGCGCACTAGGCTTATATTAGCCCGAGTTAGTGGACAATTTTTCGTTCGTTTGAAATTCCTTTCGAAAGGGAACTATCCATTGGATTGGAATTCAAATTCATTGTTCTATGCAAATCAATTTCTTCAAAAAACAGTCAATCTGGTATGAATTATATTTGAAAAATTTTTAATTCATCAGAGGCAAAAAAGAAGGGCAAAATAGTCTCAGCAAAGCTTTTGGAGGTGATGGCAACATAGAAACTACTCACTTCAATGTGAATGTAGCTGTATAATTCGCCCAAATCTTCAAAATTTTTGCCCAAATAATGGCCAATTTTCCAGCGTTGGGGATGCGACCGCTTCCCCTGCACCCCGTGCTATACGAAGGGCCGGCCCTAGCAGATGTGGTGCCCAATGCAAGACATGGCCGCGGGGCCCAATGCAAGGCCTAGGCGCGGGGCTCCTCTGAGCAGTGATTTTATGACGTCATCGTGTTCAGTCAACCGTGTTACGATCGTGGTAGAGCGCAGATATACAGTGCAACACTAACACGAGAATTGAGAACGTTTGCTAACGTTCGAGACAAAATTTGCTCGTTCTGATTAGAGCGTTCTTTGTTGACAATGAATTTTATATGGCGTTTCTACTGAATTATCAAGCGCAAGGTGCATCTGGCAAAAATGAACAATCTACCCAAACACCATGGCGTGGGGCCCCAGAGGCGCGGGGCCCAATGCAGCTGCATCGGTTGCATGGGCTTAAGGCCGGCCCTGGCCGTACGCTTATGCTCAATTGCAGAGGGCAGCTCGGGCACTAACGGATGAGCCCGAGTAATCCTTTGTGTGCTAGGCTCATTCGTATGAGCCCGAGTTACTGGACAATTTATCATTGGTTTGAAATAATTTTCGAGTGGGGACTGCCCATTGGATGGGAATTTAAATTCAATGTTCTATGCAAATCCATTTCTTCAAAAAATATTCAACGTGATATGAATTATATTTGATAACATAATTCATGGCAGAGGGCAGCTTGGGCTCTGACGGATAAGCCCGAGTAAAGCGCGAGAGAACGTATGCGAGAGAATGCCTACTACGAAAAAAGATGAAAGCAGAACGCAGTCGGCTGATTCCTCGAACGCAACAGAAAACCTAGTGCTTTTACTGCCTACTGCGAATGATATTTTGTGATTCACGTCACCTGCAAAATGAACACAAAAGGCCAGACATGAAACGAAAATATATGAACACTGACAAGGCCCACTGAAAAGAACCCAAGTTAACAACCTTAATCAGTGAAGTGGGTTGTGGCACAAACATACAAAGTAGGCAAGCTCACGTTGTACGATATAAATCGTAATCGAAGACTCGGGCTGAGGTGGAGTAGCTCCAGTGCCGGAGTCGCCACTGAGATAAAGTGATGCGTGTCTTATGCAAAGATGGAGCCATTATGCTGAGGTTGTGATTTTCATCCCCCAGACATTTCTCTACTTTTCTGTATCAATGGGGTCTTAACCTACTCTATTTTCATTTTGTTTGAAAGCTACACCCGCACGATCGAGCGTGTGTTTCCTGTGCACGGTTGATTTATTAGAAGTAAGAGTTGTTTTTATATACACCAAACATCACCAACATCTCTTACTCAAGCTTGGGTCAACGATACGCACGAAGGTTAAATGCAGGCCCGTAACCAGCTTGGGACCCCAGGAGGAGCGAAGAGTTTTTCGAGAGAGGCCCAAATTTTTTGAACTATGTCCAATGGTTTTAAACTACGTCCAACACATTTTTCCAGTGGGAGCGAAAAAATTTGTAGGGGGGGATTTGCACCCCTGCGCCCCCCTGGTTACGGGCCTGGTTGAATGTTCGAATGTTGCGTCTCTAGCACTGGCCACACCTAAACCCAGTCTGCACTGCAATCGTAATAACAACAGAAAGAGTCTTAAAGGCGGCGAGTTCAGTGCAAAAAAAGAAATACTCTTGAAGCATACCCACGCCGGTTAACCCAGGCCAATGCTGGTTGATGATTAATCACCCGAACTGAGCTAAATAGGCAAGCAGATATGAAAAGGCTAAGCAATACGAGAGATGCATTCATCACAATCAGTGAACAATAAGATGGCAAATTTTAATTGAGCTCTTTGGCAGGCACTCAAAAATGCATTCAAGTTACGATCACTAACCGATTAGTTCTGTGTTCGTTAGAGATCTAAGGTTTTTGTAAGCAATCAAGCGCATCGGGGTTTTTTTAACAGAAACTCGTCGAACACACGTAAACGTGTACTTGATAATGGAATACAACATTCTTACGAACTTTAAGTATGTTGACGTAAGTTTGAAAAAGTTGGAGAAAGTGAAGTTGCATAAAAAAGCACAACCCCTTAAGTTTGACAGCATTTGGTTAATATAAGGTTTTGCAACCATATCAGTGAAAAACTTTTCAAAACTTTTTTGTTTAACGAACAAGCAAGATGTCGCCACAACTGACCTGATGCAGTTGCACAAATAAGATTTCGATGCTTTCATTTTTTAATAGAATCATTAGAGCCATGCGGCCCAGTGGCATGTGTAGGGTTTTAAAAGTGCTCTAGCTGGAGGGTTCCAGCTAAGGATTTTCACAAAACAATTAAGAATGCCAGCGTGTGTTTATCTTGTTAAACATTTCGATTTGATTGCAAAGTGTTGTATCAAAGAGTAATACACGTCAGCATGCCGATTTCTACTCTTAGGTGTCCTTTAAGGCAAAAGTTAGAAGATAGAATCAAAATGTTCTTTTTTGGGCAACCCTCACAAATTTGAAATGTTAACTTGTTTGTTGATAAACTAACTACGTGTTGGTTGAAGCGACTTAACTTCTTGAAAATGCTGCAGTTGGACGCTTCGGATAAAAGCAAAAATTTTCCCGGAACAGCGAATACCGTTTAATTCATGTTCTGACTACTTTGCGAAGGTTCTACAAACAGATTGTATCCAAGGAGAGGCCACTGTTTGATGCAGCAGGCAACATGCGCGAAGCAATAAGTGATGACGTTAGGGGTATTTGTGCGAAATATTGTTATAACGTCCAAGTCACACTCACTGTAAATAAAAAGTCGCTGGCATGCTTGAATTTTACATCTGAATACCTTAACTCCAAATCGACTGTTTACTCGTTTGTACACAACATATGTACAAGAAACAATATATTTTTTGTTAGAATCACTCATTAGTGAAATACACACCGAACAACTCTAGTTACGCATAGACTTTTCTTTTAAATGCCCAATATTTTATTGCATAATTGCAAGCAAATTTCGTGATAACATCTGAATCATTCCGTAGGAAAACCAAAGTACTGCCAAATTATTTTGCTTCGCTATATTTTTAACAATAAGTTTTTTGATGTTGCAAAGGTTTGGATATTGGCCACAGCTGTGAGAAGGCTTGCCCTGAATCTACTTACCTTATCAAACATAAGATACGATAATGTTTCTCCAGCAACCAGAGACGTTTGGTGTGGCAAAGCGAAAAAATGTATTCTCTTTCTGGAAAAGGACTTCAATTTTATTAAGCTTTTTTGAGAAAAACGTTTCTTTTTCTTTTTTCTCTGTCATAGAATTTTTCCGTTGTAAGGAATTGGATCACACAGTTTACTGTGATTTAGGCTAATTTATTTGCTGTTGGGCATCTCCATGTAGGTTGAAGATGACAGAGTCAAACTTCAGAATAAACTAGATTTGACGAAATTATAGCAATATACATCTCTTTGTTGAATGTACCGAGAATGTCTTTCATACTAAATAAATCCTAAACCCTATTCTTTTATTTACAAAAACCCACACATAACCACGAATTGCATCTACTTGCACTTGAGACAAATTTTGCACTGTGATGAACAAGGCGATTGACAAAGAAATTAGTGTAGCACCACATATTTGGCGATGCTTCGCGTTGAGCTTCATTCTCGTTTAACTGCCCATTTCGAAATAATGGACTTGGTGAAAAAAGCAAGCAAATTTACACAGCGGTGACTACAATCCAAGGTTACTTGCTGCTGGAGGCGCCGCGGATATTGTGGGAAAGTGGAACCAGCATGAGCGAACAAGCACCGGTTGACATGAATATTTTAAGTGATTAATAACGCCGGATCTGTTAGATGTAACAGTAAACCAAATGCACGCCAATTTAAACGCATTAAAAGCTGACAGGTCGCGCCGCATTCGACCGTCCAACACAGTCGTTGCCAGTTTCTTGCTGCGTTTGAGGTCATTCGACTCCAGTCGCGAATTTCCATTCGGCGTATAAAACGATGCAATCCTTTAATATGTTGCTTATCTGACCTTACATTGTATAGGATGACGGTAAATTAACTGTCGCAGGTTCCTTTGACTTGGCCCTTGAAAACAAGTTAGGAATCCAGTAAATGTCGCGGCCTTAGGTGTACACGCCGTATCGGTGCTCACCTGGGTTCCAAGGCAAGATTAGGGGCATAGTGTAGCCCAAAACAGAGAATAATAGCTCCCGCAATTACCTCACACACACACAACAGCGCAACAGGCTTGCGCTAAAATTGCCGCAATTTACTGTTTTTGGGGCTCGCAAAAGAGCAAAACCATCAACCTGCTATCCAATTACTTGAGTTCAGATAGCATCTCAATTACAGGCCAGCCAGCCGTTCGGCAAATGCATTAATATTCTACATCTTCACTCCTGTGCTTCGCACGCCATTTCGCCATAATTATCGATCCTCCTTTCTTTGTGACGTGCAATCAGGCCCCGATTGAAGACAGTTTTGTTGTTCTTTTTCTTTGTACACAAGATTCGAGAAAAGAGCAACAATCTTCGTCCAGAATCTTGTGCTTATCACATCACAAGGTGCGATTATTTCGCAACAACAACAGCCTGTTATTATGGCGACATAATGGGTAAAATATTTTGGCGAAGACCGGACTTTGCTGTAACGACAGCGGCAAACAAATGATCCGTACATGGAGGGTCTCATTTGTTTGACTGCGACTTTGATTGGCCTGGGTTAGAAATTGTCTGATTCGAATGCTCTCCTGTGCGGTTGGAGTAACCAGATCCGGTGCATTTCCCTCAGGCTACTGTTTTTCTTTTGGGGATGTAAAAAAAGATAGATAATTCGGAGAAGAAATTGCGGTGGAGCTGAGCCCAGAAGCAATTCTTGGACCAGTGTCAACTGCCAAGTAGCCTTTGATATGTACAAGAGGTTTTCCTCTTAAATACTCTCTGTTGTACGAACCCACAAGCGTCTCGATCGACCTAAAATTTTAACATTAGCAGTTGATTTTGATGCAGCTCCATAGCTTATCGAGAGCTGTTTTAAGGATGGTGCCAAATTAGGGCCTCGGAAACTTGCTCTACTTACATCTGTAGCTGAAGAAATTAGTTCAGTGCTTGCGCAAAGCTTTTTAATTGCAAAGGTTCGACTCAACTTCGTTGGACCTGACCTTCAGCCAGTGGCGTAGCCAGACCAGAAATTTTGTGGGGGGCAAAATGTTTGATTTTAGGCGAATAACACTATTTTGTTTGGAAAAACGCTTCTCAGAGCACAAAATGACTATATTTTCTAAAAATTTGGGGTGATCATGGCTCCTTTGCCCCCCCTGGCTACGCCTATGCCTTCAGCGCATATTTCGCACTTGATAACGATGTGAAAATGAACGAAGTTGCTTTCTTTCATTAGAAATCCACAGTCGTGGTTGTAACCGTGATAGTTTGCTCGGAATTTCTATAAGTTTTAAATGGATATCTCAAAAGAAAGTTGTTAGAAATTAAATATCGACTTAGATCAGAAACATGTTCTTATCTTATCGTGTTGACGTAATCTAGGTTTCCGAAAATAACCTTCAGAATACTTGCAAGCGAACACAATTTTACGTCATAATGTGGTTCTAACCTGTTTTCAGAAATCTCCCAGTACAGTTTTATTGACAACAACAACCCAAGCATCAAAGGCTTAAGATGAAATCACGTCATAAAATCTCAAAGGAAACTTCATCGATAGCAAAGGTTCTGATGTAGCTTTGTTAAAAAGTAAACTTTAGTTTTCTTGTAAAATTTATTTTTGTCGAATGAAAGCACTTCTCAAAAAACAGGAATAAGATCAAAATTAGATAAAACGGCAGCGACCACTGATATAATTTGCTTCCACAATCTCTCTTGTTTTTTTTTCTGTTTCATTCCGCTTTGGTAAAGTGCGACTTGCTTCGTTCGCATCTCCAGCAGTTTCGATATGGTCGATTGGTTTGAGAATGTGGTGCTTTGTCAATCTTGCGAGCTTTGCTCATATCATCATTTTTCGTGTGTTGCATCGTGTGCATGAGCAGCTAAACATCAAGGCTACAATGCTAATAGTTTTTTTTTAAAAAAAGTTTGGCATTCACAGACAGTGGCTAAAAATCACCTTCCACAGTGGGCGGCGCGGACGGTAGGTGGTGCTGGAGTGCCATATCGGACAAACCATGAGCAGCACTTACTGGAAAAATATTTGTAATTCCTTTCAAAACCCATATAAAATTTTTTTCTGTTTCACATTGGAGTACCAGTATAGACTAGGAATCGTATTAAGAGGGCATCACGTGTATGAAATTTAAATCGAAAATTACCGGTTTTCCATGAGAGTGACCGCGCAACAATTTTCCTCCACTGATCACGTGTCTAGGGATCTGCTTTTAACATATTGACCTTAATCAACCGTTTAGATGGAATAAAATAAAAAAGCCATGAAGTCTGTAATTGACGTTGCAAGGCGAGGCTTTCTGAAACGTACGAATTTTAGTGCTGAACAACGCCCCGCGTCGCCGTGAATTGGTTTTGGTTTGAAGCCACCCAGGCCCCAAAGCGACAAATCGGTAGGAAAATGTTCAGCAGTGCTGAAAGTAAGCTTAATGAGGCGAACATGACTGGCAAAAGTTCATGCCAAGGAGACCATCCGGTGTCACGAAGAAGGGTGCATCCTCAAGCGCGCTGATTGCGAACAAAATTTTTAAAGTTAAAAAAGGTGATATTTCTCCTAAAAACAGATCGAGACATGCCAATTGCTCTCATACGTTTAAAGGCGCACAGGTGAGGTGCTAAACAAACCAACTAACCGTGCATCATTTCAATTCAAATGGAGCGTGACGCATGCACAGGGCGTCGTAAAGTGCTTATTGAGATGCATTGCTTTTCTTTGTTTTGCAGCTTCACCACAGTCATCGTGTTGCCAGATGTAAAAATAGGTCACTTTTCGCTAGTATGTAGAGAAAACAAAGCACAGTATTAACTAATAGTATTCAGGTTAGCCACCTTTCGGTCTGTTTTTGCAACCCTAAACTTTTGTTCACATGCGTAGGTGACATCGAGTAAAAGCAGCTACAGCAAAAACCACTTCAGCTGTTATATAAAAGCTGTAATTGTAGGTTTCTGGTCTCTTTACAAATGCTTTCGCTGATGTTTCTTCAACACCCATGACGAGCTGCTATTTTTCAAATTTTGATTACACGATTGCTTGTCAACGCGAAGCGCCTGTCGAACAAAGAGAAAATAACTTTCGTAGAACAGAGCGAAAATTTTTGCCCTTGCTCCTGAAACAATGGATGTCACAAGATGAATTTACTGATCGATGAATTCTTGGCGGGTGGTAGACACTCACCCTATCTGAAGTGGTTTTAATTGCCCAACCGCCACTACTCAAGAACATCTAAGGCGTCAATAGGGTGAGAAATTGATGAATGAATCATCTCACTGTGCAGACCAACATTTTACCAAGGTCTTCTTTAGGCTTGCCGGCTCTTCCAGGACTGCTTTTCTTACGGTTGCCGTTGACGTTTTTGGTGGCTCGCCCAGGTGGTAAAAGATTGTTTTAATAACGCTCGTCACGGTGTGATGTTTGGAACAGGGTAAGAATAAAGCGCTTCATTTTTGCAAATTAATCAACGATGTCGCGGAAGAGTAGAGACGCAAAGCTCTTCATGCGCATTTCCGACTCTTCGAAATCATCAGCCGCTCTTTTCTAACACCTGCGGAAAAAGAATTCGCCACATGTACGTGACTTTTTCAGCGCTACCGTATAGAACCCAGGTTTTCCAGTCGTGTACTTGTCATCGCACCAGTCAGCAACTGCGCAGGTGTGCACGAAACGCAGTGGTGCGTGAAGGAATTCTTGAAGCACGTCAGAAGTCAACCGGCAAAGAATATTTAACACACTGACGTGGAATTTTTCCCTGTCATCACATTAATTTTGATTCATCGAAAAATATCCGGATTACTTGAAAACATGGTGAAATCAAGCGTGGCCTTCCGCTTTGTCCGAAACAGTTATTCACCTTTCGCGTTTGTGATGTATTTACACAAAGCATTGCCGAAAAGCTACATTTTGTCTCGCTTGCATGTTGTACACCAGCCACAAAATGATGGAAACTCATTAAACAGTCCAACAAGGTTTTCCGAATATGTCGAATTTGAAATGTTCTAAGCGATGTTCAAATTGAGTTTGGGAAAAATCAGCACGATCTGGTCATTCTCAGAAACTTCCTCGATATATTCAGAGAAAACGTTTGCTACTGCAGCCATGGGCGTCGGAATGATTTTTTCCACAGTAATGCCAAAGGATTTTTTTCAGGGGGACCAACAGTGGTGAACTTTTATTTTACTAACCACAAACTAAGAGAAAAACATTTTCTACTAAAACTTCAATGGGAAAATACCAATTTTTAAGATCCAGGGGGGAAAAGCACCCGTTCCAACGCCCACGAGTGCAGTAGTGGTGCAAGAATCCACCTAACAAAACTCAATTTACTGTAAAACAAGTAAAAAGAACTTAAGCACGGCAACGCTCTGTAGAGATAGACTTGTTACTCAACTCTCATTCACCCAATTGGCAGAATGAGCAGGTTTCCTATATTATATTGCATACTTTGAGACAAGCACGCAAAGCTTAAGAACAGATGCAAAACCGGATTTCTTTCTATGCGTCCACCAAGCGAGGGAGAACTTCATTTTAACAGTCAACGTTCCGGAGCCAGCTTTGCATAACCACATTACTTTTGTCCTTGTAACGAGAAAACGAATCGAAATACGTGCAGATCTATATAGTTTAAAGACGTGTAATCAACTGTTTTCGCATCATTTCCTTAATTCCGCGCCCAGGGACCGTGTCAACTGTTCGCTGGATGACATCGACTTGATGAAAATACCCGTAATTTTACGCAGCCCTGCTTCGTCTAATCTCACGCGGACTGAACCTCTTATTTCTGTGCCACTGACAATTATACCGGAGAACGAGTAATGAACCCCACTTACCCAACGGGGTTAAACCGGGTGCCCTGGAAAATCTCCGTTTATACAAAGAAAGCACCAAGATAATGAGACGCTGTCAAATGATGAAGACCCTCCTGGGAAAGTTGTTGACTCAGGAAGTTTTCTTTGCCCATCTTTCTAACAGTTGTTTGATGCTTCATAATTAGGGTTCTTTCTAGACCCAGCAACCGTAAAACAAGGCATATTGTGCGTGAGATTAAAGTGCTTGCGAAGTCAAGTCAACATTCCTTCAGCATCTGTGCTTAGGCCTATGAGAACATGCTTAGCCTATGCTATGAGAACAGGTGTGAAACCAGCCTCTTCTCTTTTATTGGCGGGATTATCACTGGAATGCAGTGCTTTTACTGTATTTGTCAACTTCTTCGCGCAGCTTTACTTTGCATTTTCAGATGACTTTGCTTAGTAGAGACGAAAACGCCACAAACCAGCCTAAATGTATTTCCAGATGATATAAATTAATGAAGTAGAAACCGCACACACCATCGTACTCGACATAAGACTAATCGCTGGCGCTGATTTATTCGTGTGGAAATGCTTCAGTAAAGGAAATTCTAATTTTCCGTTTTTGATATTTTTCCTGTTTCCAGTTTGTTTTACTTAGACTGGGAGGTAGATGCGTTGAAACGTTAGTTTCTATTCTTGTACCTCTTCGATGTTAACGTTTTAGCTGTAAAGATGAGACGCATGTGAGATTCGAATCGTGTTTTTTTGAATCTCAAACGTTTTTGAAACCAAAACACTGACAGTACATGTCAAAATCCATGAGAGGTGTTCGTGAAAAGTAAGTGTCATTCATTTCAAAAGTTCGAAGGTTCAAAAGCGAGTACACCTGAAGGTGTTCTATTCCCTATTTGACTGGAAACAATTATGTTGGCAGTGCTTCGTCACCAGTGCATTAGTTGAAAAGCCGTAATCGTGGTCTATTTTGAAGAAAAAATATTGTTTCCCCAAGCGCAATAACCTTCTTGTGATGGAAACGAGTGTGGTTTAATTGCGTAACATTACCCAGCAAAGAAGCTTGAGGACTGTTATTCTATTGTGTATTACACGTTCAGTGGATTTAGTCACAAATTCTTTGAAACAACATCTAGTTCGTCTGCTGCGACTAAAAGCGTACTGTTTCGAGCTGTGAATTGGTACTTAGGTTGACAGAATGTTTTGAGAAGCATCGAGGCATGCGCTAATGCTTTTAGTTGTGAAATTTCCTTGCAAATGATTGATGGCTGTTTTGGTCACACTCGTTTTGGAGAAAAGCAAAAGACTAAATATTGCGAAACAAGCCCTTAATTTTAAGTTTTATGGGTGTACACTGGAAGCGTTTACGACTGGTTGAAGGTATTGAAACCACGTGAAAAATAAATGAGAACCTCAAAAACTTTTTCCTTTGGTCATTCTTCAGTCGTTTTGGAATAAGGGGAGGAGTCTGGTATTATTTCATGCAACTCGCTTTTGCTACAACACAGATGATTCCCCACGGATGAACCAACGACTCTTACCAGTTATTGGTTTTTAAGGCACATTTACAGTAAAATCGTTGATAATCACCATTTCCTGTCATGCCTATTGTGATCTTGCTGGTTCAATGCGATGCTTGCACTGAAGCTTAGAACAATAAAAAATGGCAAAAGGTTTTGTCGCAATGATTTGAAAGAATTAAATGGAAAATCGGTATTCACTCTTCCAGAGGGTCTGTGTTTGAGATGCTCACTGCGAAATGCTGACCGCAGGCTTGCGCGAGGGCTGTTTATCGGTTGGGCAGTCCGCTGTTGAATGTAATTGCTCTTTCAGCAGAGCAATTCGCTATAGTATGTTACCGTACTTCTAACTGATTGGAAACTCGGCATCATGCGGTGATCTTAAACGCCCACCTGTCCCATACAGCCACATCGATATTTCTTTCATCAAACGCTATTGGGGCGGAAATTCCTTGCTGCTACGGCGCTAGTCGATGTACATTGTCTCAAACAATTACGTTTGATCTTAGCAAGACAGCGCAGGCGTTCATTATCAGTCAGGGAGGCTGGCACCACGGAATTTCTACAGCTGCAAGATCACCGATCTTCGCGCGCCGAAAAATCCAAGTCCTGTTTTTTTATCGATTCGATTTGTTATCAACATTAGCGCGTAGACGTGGTCCTTGGTAATTTTTACTCACAGCCAAGGTAGGCATCAGCTCCCCTAGCAAATCACGTAATTCTTGATTGTGAGGTAAGGGTTTACCAACGAGTGAGTCGTCCGTAAATTGTATGGGATTGTATATCCTATAATTTGCCACAAGCACCTGCATGACGACTTAAGGTGCTTGTTTGACAGGCGGATGTGCGCAAGACATGAAATAGGTGCATTTTGCAGCGGGAAATTAGACCCGAATTTCTTGTTATCGGTGAAATGTGATACAAAATTTTAAGCTAAACCAGAGTGGCATCGCCTGACGTGGTTCAGGTTAATTTTCTCGTCTGCATCTTGGAAATTGAAATAACTGCATATATTAAGATTACGTTTGATAAACCAGCAGACGTTAGATGGCATTTTAGCCTACATAAGGCGCGAAAAGTGATTGAAAACAAGATAGCTATCTGGCAGATGCCTTGGCATAAATAAAATTGGGTTACAACAAAAAAAATCAAGAGGTGATAGCAAAGTGAACGTTTCCAATAACCTCCGTTTGAATACTGCACAAACGTGTTGAAATGAAGGCAAGTGTGAACTTAATGATTTCGGGATCTTACATTTGATTTATACGAACACACGCTGACAAAAATAAATAGAAACATCTAAGTTTTCCCTCCCGCTTTTCCCAAGAACAAGAATATTTGGTAAAAGTTTAAACATAGATACGTTTATTTTTCGAAAAGTAATGATTTGCTATTAGTGCAGAATAATTAAATTACAGCTGCCTGGTCAAACAGAGGCATATTACTGAAAAACGAAAACATACTTTGCATGAAATTCATTATCGTTGTTGCTGTTGATAATATTGGTTATACTCCATGTATGTGTGTGTAAATGCATCGTTGTTACATCACGTGACTTCGAACTTCTTCATCCTAGCATGTGCTCACAACCCATTTTCACAATAGTGCTGTGCACTTCAGTGCATTACTTTCTTGCAAAAACAATGAATGTGCTGCTTCAACAGTTGCATGCTCTTCAAATTACATTCAGAGCCCACATTCAGCTCCTGTTCATCACTGAATTTGGCCGCAAGTGGCAATGTGGCTGTTGGGAGGCACGCCCCGCTTTCGGTCGACGTCAAATTGAAATCTTTAGACACGTTCAGAGGTGCAAATGTATGTGCTGTATTTTTGCTTGCACTAGTCCAATGGTTATTAACCTTTTTGCATATCTTACCCTTTTATAGAACAAGATTACCAGATTTACCCACAATACACTCAGTGGAGCTCATTTATTAAATATACGAAATTAACAAACTTTTACAGTTTGAAATGATTTATACAAATTTGCGTTTGCTGCAATTTATTAACAAACTTTTACAGTTTGCAATGATTTATACAAATTTTGTAAATTTACCCCAGGTTAAGAACCACTGCACTAGTCTCATCCAAGAAAAAGAAAAACATTGAAAACAGATGTGTTTATATGTTTACATTAAAAATTAGCATATTTACATTTAAAATAAAGTGAAATGAAGAGCTCCCTTGTTTGGATGTATGTGCAGTTAAAAAACTACTCTTTCACAATTGAAATATGCGATAGTTGTCTCTTGCGATGTATTTCTCAATCAAAATCCTACCACACTTCCATACAATGGAAGATTGCTTTTCATACAGTAAACTGTCAATCAAACAATTTCGGCCAAGGATTCAAAGATGCATTTTCACGTTTGATGTTAGGCTTTTCTACTTTGCTTTGCTCTACGTTCTTGCACTGTACCGGGCAACGTCACAGACAGCGATGTAGGTTTTAGGACAAAGCTTTTATGGAAATGAGAACCAAACCACGTGCAAGTAATATTCTGCCAACAAGCAGTATCAATAATTTTTCAATTCAAGTCGAGTCCGAGTCATAACACCACGAATCCAAGTGAAGTCCATGTTAATTAGCAGCTATCTTCGAGTTAAGCCGAGTCAGTTGTAAAGAATCGCGTCAGGGTCGAGTCCTCGACAGTCGCGAGTCATGCGGTGTTTGGTGAAACAAAAACTTAAAATAAACAAACTTAAAATTTTTCAAGTAAGAAATCATGTACATGACCTTGAAAATCATAGCGGGTTATGTAATTCCGCCATAATTTCGCCATTACAGTTACCCGAGTTAGAGTGAAATATTTTGAAAAGTTTTTTAAGGAAATAGTGATTTCGCAATAAAAAAGTTAATTACTGTATTTCTAATACTTAAAATTATTGTGCAACTTTGTTCAATGGTCTAATCGAGGACTTGTATTGCACACAAAGCTGGATTTCTTTGTAGAAGCAGATGACACATATGTGCTAGTGAAAAATAATCGTGACACTCACAAACATATCAAGAACTAGTTGCCACAGATTCAAGAGAATGAAGTTTTCATGGGGAAATCCAACAATTACTTTGATCAAGAACGATATTTCGATGTATTTTCATGTAAAATTGATGGATAAAATGTTTGATAAATACATCCTTGAGCAACTAGCTTCTCACTTTCGTACCATCTTGTCTGTCTTGGGGCCAAATCAAAGTTTGTTAGTGGAACCAACTGATTCTAAATCCACAATACCACGCGACATGTACTGCGAGCCGCCTGTCATAAGTTTTGGTCGGTTTCTGTAGAAACAGACGTTCTAACAAATACTGCTACTTATTTTTTCTAAAAATAAAAAATCCCGCTCTGTGTTTCGTGTTAAGTCATGCATGAAAATATTTGGAAGACCCACGTGTAGTCTTGGCTGTTGGTGTTGTTTGGTTATGGTTCTTTCTGTTGAAATTGCCTTAAACGTTTGAACAAATAACGTTTGAAGAGGTCGTGGTTATCAGAAGCTTGTTGCTTACTTGCATGACTGCCTTAATTGATACGCGCTGAGCAGCCGGCATTCGATAAAGATCTGAATACGATGAAACGATGCCGCATGCTAGTTCGAAAAATCTTTGTTGCTGATTACAGCTTCAGGCCTTTCGGAAACCTTTTTGTTATCAAGAACATTAAAAACGATCAGTCACGTGACACCTGATATCGCAAAATTGTGTATGATCATTTAGCGGTCTGAAGCTTGATCAGTTTTTAGATACTGGTTCATGGTTATGCTGCACATGTCACATGTCAGAAAACGTCTTTTTGGATGGAATATTTCTAATCGTTTTGCTCTCTGCAACTTCAGATACGTATGCACTTAGGCATGAGCAACTTGCAGCTTTTATAGGTTAATAAGAAATTTTTGCATTACAACACATCAACTATGAAAAAATTTCACATTGTTAGTTCAATAATGTTGAAATTTTAGTAGAAATCTGATGGTAATCCTTCAGAAAGACGTTCAACCACAATAGTGATGATTTTTTCGATGAAAATGAAGGTGAGCACTTCTTCCCTTTCATGGGAATAATAAATTTTGTGAAATTTAAAATTTTAAAAATTATTACGGGTGACTAAAAGTGTACTTTTCCATCTTTTCCATCTTCCGAGAAACTGATGAAAATCATAATAGCTCATAGCATACATTCCGAGTTATTTAGGTTTCACAAATCAGTTAGTCTTCATGAAATATCGTCCTTATTGACAACCAGCGTTTTTCATTTTCATTGACAAATGTTAAACGCGCCCACGCAGGCGTATGTCTTGCAGGTGCCTTGCTGCACGGGCATGGTTCAATGCTTCAGGCTGTCAAGCGTGACGCGCCGTCATTTCCAGGTGTGAAGCAGAGTTAAATTGCGTTGTGCATTGCAAGGTTTCTGTTTGCATTTCGTGCTTAACTGAGACCAGACATGCAACTGAGTTTGAACCAAAGCATCACCATTGATAAATCTGTGGATAACTCTTGCCAATTGACTCGCCCATTCCTGCTGTATGCAAGATTAGCGTTGTTCGCAGACTCCAAAGGGCTGCTATTAGCACAAAGTACATCTGCGTCGAGTTGAAAATAATTGCAATCTTAAAGGCTTCCGAAAGAACTTGAACTCTCTCAAGTTCTTTGTGGATTGTATTTTAATTGATTTTTTCTTTGGCTTTTTCTAAACCCGAAAATTAATTGCTAGGGCTTCACTCAACTCAATTGCTTCGTTTTTTGTTTGTTCGCGGGCTAAGAATACGCATTCGAAAGACAACCAAGGACCGTCATTAGACTTTCGTCCGATTTCAAGAGCACCTTCAACGAACTGGTAAAATGGCGCGAATCTTTTGTTTCACAGACCATGCACCTCCAAGCAGGAACACGATCTTCCCCTGTTGATTACACAACTCTCGTATGACGTCACTGCGGTAGCTCATAATTGAGTCCTGGGAATTGATTGTTGCACGCCGTAGCGTTTGATGTCGGATTGAGAAATTAACCCTGGCTTGGCCTGTCTTCTGTAACAAACGGCACATTTACACTTGAGTGTTTTTAAAAATTACGAACGCCTTGTGCGTAGCAAAACCAATGATTTATGACATTTTCGTGTAATAATAAGTGAGGACCTTGTTGATGGTGATGATACCAGCAGATCAATGACCTCACCAGAGGAAAAAGGTGTCATTGCGACAGACTGCGAATTACAGAAATAATGTTGTAAAAACGTATCAAGGTGCAAACCTCAATTTTAATTAATTTAGTTTTCGAATCCTCTGAGTAAACACTGCTTGTCGAACGTTTTGTTACAGTCGAAAAGTTTGTGCTGATTGCAAAGCATTCAATGCAGTGGTTTGCAACCTGGGATCGTGAGGGGTCGCGAGTAGATATTTTATGCAGACAACTGTATTACATTTGCTTTATTCGAGTTCTACATGGGGTCGTTGGGTTGTAGTGGGTTGCTATATTGGGTCGCAGTACAAAAAGTTGAAAACCACTGGTTATGTATGTGGCAACTATCATTTGCTGATGGAGATGCGTACGCCGTAACAAAATCTTCGTCGCGAGCGCAAAAACATACTAACGTTATTTGTTTGTGCATTTACATCAAATGTATAGATTTACCTCTTTGTAAGTCATGAGCACATTCTGGTTATATGAATGTACAGAAGACCTACTTTCAATTTACGTTCGATTTAGTTCGCGTTCTTGTCACCAAACGACAGACTACTTGAAATTAAGCCATCATGCTCGAGGACTATTGCCTCAGAATCAGCTCCTTCGCAAGGAACATCGAGCCGTAGTGTGGCTAAGTGCCAAATACCCGTGTAACCTGCTCGCTAATTGCGCGTCAACTGTGGTCGTTGAAGGGAGGCAACCTCACGCCGCATGCCGTGGGAAAGTACACGCATGCAGGCCGGAAACAGCAGTTTCCTGACACTTTGAACCGAGACCTGCTGCCTTTTCGATAAAAATCCTTGCTTTGAGCTCAACGTACGCGAGAGCGGAAGTTTCCTGCTGTTCTTGTCTTTTCGCTCTAGCGACGCGCTGGAGTTTGCAGTATGGCGACTGGAAAAGATTCAAGTGAATTCATGGGGTTAATGGTCAATGGTTTATTGTTTCATATGACTCAGCCGACAAGCAGAAGCATCATAAAAGCCATCGCATGCAGTAAGCCAACCATTAGCGAACATTAGAGC
>JGI24159J19872_10000321_pt1 | contig 39467 bp, 31 predicted proteins | sample Ectturendosymbi4_FD_19872 | JGI IMG/M metagenome (IMG submission 19872) | reverse complement strand
GAACTTCTTTGCATTGCATGAATAGAGCATTCTGTATGTTTCCGGGATTATTTCCATCTATCGTAACCGCGCCATAGGGAGTTAAACGTGATTGACGGCACAATGTATGCAACAAATATTTTGCAAAAGCAGATACTGTTTTTGGTAGGAAGCTACAGAGAGTTTTCCAACCCTATAGATTTAATGCTGACGTTTTCACAACCGCTGTACGCCACAGCTGCAGTTACCAAAACAATTGCGGAAGTTGAAGCTTGTAATTCATTGAAAGTCGCTGCTGTTTTCGTTTCATTCTGTAACCCGAGACGATAATGAGCAGCTTTCTCGTCTGCAAGCCTTTTTAAAGCAACGCGGTTGCATTGTACAGTACAGAATACATTTTATTCGATATGGCGTATATTTACGATGGCAAGTGCAATACAGTGCGAAATAAGCGATGGCGAAATTCTAAAATACGTACAAAGCTTTGCTACAATTGTGAAAAATGGCAAAAACAATTAAAGTGCGCAAAAACAGATAGCATACAAAATGCAGCTTCTTGAAGTGGAAGAAAAAATTGGCTAATGGAATGCTCAGACAAAATATTCATGTCTGCAGAACGCATTAGTTTTGAATTTAAGCATGTGGTACATGTGTCAATTGCAAATTAGACTATGCATATGTGCTTTTATTATTTATTCAGCTTTAACCGCAAAACTTTAAACGTTTCTCATCAACTGTTTGGCTCGGGGTCACTTCCTAAGATTTTAATTTTACAAGCCCGTTTCGTTTTGTGCGGACGTGCAACGATATTTTAGATATGACTGAAAAGTTCTGGTATCATCAGATACAAAACAAAAAACTGATTATTTGAGCGAAATTCTATCAGGGATATGCTGCCACTCTCAGCAAGATCAAGGGAGCAAAGCACCGAACTTCAGAACATGAATCGGAGGTGGTTCAATATATACAACAATCTGGATGCAATCAGTATATGTTGATCATGATCGGGGACCAATGTCGCTTAAGGGAAGACAAAAATTGTTCTTCATCAAATTTCCCAGTATACCTAGAATGCTGCTTGGTGCGTTCTCTTCAGCGTTTAGGTAATTCTTTGTGTTCGTTTAAACTTTTAAAATGTTGCTCTGAGTCTGACCAATGCACGTGTCACTTTACGAACATGTCAGCGTTTCTGATGATCTTTGAAATGTTTAAAAAACGTTGTGGAACCTTATGAAGTTAACTAAGTTAACTTTCCATACAAGGAGCCATACCGTCTTTTACACCGTTCAGGGATCATCATNTATGCTGACGTGCTCCTGCGAAGATACATGTGTTGAACAGACTCAGGGAAACTATCTTAACAGTTAAAAATGAANCAAAAAGTACCCAGAGTCCGAAGCACACCAAGGAGGATTCTGAGCATATTGTGAAATTTGATGAGCCAGAATTTTTGTCTTCCGCTAGCGGCTGGAAACGCTCACAAATTTTGAAATGGCTTTTAAATCAGAAGAATCAGGTTTCCTTTCCAATTACAGTATGACTGACCTCAACCGTTTGCCTATTTTTTCTGTAAACTGCCTAAGCCCTAACCTGTATGTTTGGTTGTCTCACGTTACGCGCTTCACTTACAGAATCAACGAAACCTTGCTAACGATAGAAACACTTGCTTGAAATGTCCATGATTGCGTTCAAATCATTCTTTCAAAAAACAATTTGTAAAACTTCTAAATTTTGCTCTATCGTTAGCACCTGTAATAAAACGTTAGTGTAATAAATGCTGTTATATGCATGAAAAGCAGCAAAAGCAATATACAGTTTGCGGCACTGCTGCAAAAGCACTGATGTTTAAATGAAGTGTGTAATGGAAAGCGTTCAAAGCAAAGGTAATTGCGCTGTTGCCACAGAAAGCATTGGAAAATATACAGGCCTGTCTGTCATAGCTTTCAAATATTATTGGCAAGAAATTTACCACTGAAAATGTTTTTCAATCTACAAACTACAAAACATGCAAGTATCAGAAGTGTAATTTATGGAACATTTGTTTGCATCTACGAGTCCACACTCCGTGCTTCAGTTGCTGGAAATTTATGGAAGGATAGTTTTGTCTGTGATTAGAGTCAACGTCTGTTATCCCAGCTTTTAGTTCACTATTGCAAGCAGGATCTTCTTGAAATCACCTGATGTCTCGTTCTGTGAAAACAAATGGATTTTAAATGTTTTGCGATTGTGAAAAAGTGTGCTTCAACATCAACAGTGAGATAATAAAATAAAAATGCATCAATAAAATTCATCAAGCATTTAGTCACAAAACTGTTAATGTTTCATTAGAAATCATAAGATGCCATTGCATTAAAAACAAAGTACAAGTTTACAATTTTTTCAAATATTTAGCGTTTGCATCGATGGAGGGAAGCATATTGTAATTTCAANTTCATTGTTTTGAAAATTTAATATGTATACATGGTTTAAATTAAAAACCGAGTAACAGGAATTTTTGCAGCTATGTTTGTCATCATATAATTACAAGTGTTGGCAAACGTTTTACATAAAATGAAGAAACGTGAATAACCTCAATTCTCTTTTTGAGGTCAACTTTGTAAAGTTTTTGGAATTCCTCTTTGATGTCAATTAAATCAATCTCACTTCGAGTTGTCAAGATGTAGATTAGCTGTTTCTCTTCGGTTCCTTTGCCCTGTAATCAAATGAAAATACAAAGCAGCAATTGATAAATGCACTTTGCTGATCGACAAAAGAGGTGAAAAATTACAGATCACGAATAGCATTTCACACACATATATATATATATATGCACATATATAAATAAGTATTTAGCATACAACGCAGTATTTACTGCCAGACTTCAACCGATTTTTCTCTTGTAATTCTGAATACGTGCATTCCAATGTATGCCTATACATTTGACTTATTAACATTGCGTACAGCTGAGGGATGTTGCTGATAGCTGGGTTGTATGCAAAATGGGCAATGATAGGACGCTTTTAAATTTTAAATGTGTTTTTTGAGTTCCGTCCTTTGAAAAACGGCAAATTAGCATTTGAAATGTTTAGCAGATCCCAATAACGCCACTAGGAACAACGCGTGACGTCACAATTTCCCAAATATTTCGTATCCGAAGGAATCTAAGTTTTTAAACGAAAGTACAAGAAAATCCGGATCTTATGATATTTTCATTGACTCACCTAAGCAGTCGGTTGGCGGTTTATGACCGCATTTGCGTGAAAGCCACTCAGGTGGCTCTAGCCGCAGGGTTTTTTCAGTGTGTTTTAGGGACCCGATTCGGGTCCCTAGAATTGAAAATCGGGTCCCTAGACTCAGAGAAAATTNTCATCCGGTCCACAGAATCAGAGAAAATCGGGTCCCTAAAATCAGAGAAATCGGGTCCCGACAGGTTCATATCGGGTACCTAACACTTTCCTTGAAAAAAAACTGCTCTAGCGATCCTTGAAGAAAGCTGTGCTAATACAACGTAAATCAGGGCCAAACGGAGGAATGAAGTAAAATGGAATCTTGTACTTACTGCCATGGTTTGGTTTGTCTGGATGGCGTAGTAGACGGGAGGGATGCATGTCGAAAACAAAACTGCACGAAGCAAAAAAATAAGCAATAAATCTCAAAAGAGGCTGAAATGCGCCATTGTTCGTTAGCTCTGCAAACGTCAAGTTCGTTAATATGTCGACTTGCAGGCAGGGGCGAACCGAGGGGGAAAGGAGGGCACAATGCCCCAGGCGCCGAATCACTGGGGGGCGCCAAAAGGTCCCAATAATGTCGCAAGTACTTTCTTCAATTCAGTGCATTTTCTCCCAGGTGGCGCCAAATTTTTTTCTTTCTCCGGTCCCCATCTAACCTCGGTACGGCCCTGCTCGCAGGCAAGCCGTCTAAGAATGAGTTCGGATTGTCATCGCATTCTCTTTATCTAAAGGATTCATATCTACTTGTGATGTGCACATCACAATCAAGAGTAAAAACAATACATGCAATAACGCCGACTGTTACCGAGTGTTTTTAATCCTCGTTTCAAATCTCCTTTGACATCCTTGTCAATGGCTTGTAGCAAGTCGTCCTTGGTCAGTTTAACCCAACATTGTTTGAAGAGAAACCAGAGATGTTGGAAACTGCGTTGGGTGAATATTTGCAGAAATACTGGATTGTCTGGCGTCCAGTTTTTCACTCCTATGTCGAAGAGGGTCTGTAAAATGCACAATCACTAAAATACTCACAGTAAAACTTTTATTAAATGCTATACGGAAGTTTGCTGACTTGATGAAACATAAGAAACTTCAAACCGAACGTACGTTTCAAATATTTACTGAAATGAAGCCCATTTGCTTCTGCTCTGGCCACAGACAAGGCAATGAAAAATAAAGCAAGACAGCGTACTACAACTTGATCACTAACTCTGAGGCGGTTCCTCCTGCTGTGTATTAATAACTCAGGGAAGATTTTAACCCTTCCACACACACGCTATCACAAACACACGCACACACGTAATCACAGGCATACTCACACACGTACACACAACATGTGCCCGCTCACCCAGTGGATGTATAAGAGAGACTTGCTGGTTTCGTTGTTGATAACTCTTCACAGACATGAACCACATTTACTTCGTCGTTAAAACAGTGTCTCCTAGGACATGGCTAACCAAGACAGCTACAAGCAGTTACAGCTTTTGCATCTGCATTTCCACTCATTTGGGAAAGGCTTTTAGAAACCATCAGCCAGGCAGGTATATTGCCACAAGTACCATATCATTTGCACGGACTTTGTCTAACTTGTCAAGCCCTGGCCACCCGACAATACAGCCGTCGCATTGCTTTGTGCGCTTTATAAACATCGTTCAGCATGCCAAAAATCTTTGCCATGCTTGTTGCAGCTCACCTTCGCGTCTTGCTCTGCCAGGTTCGATACAACTGTGCCGCTGTCTGGAGGTCTGTTTGCCTTCAGAATAGCTAGCAAGAATTTCTTGAAAGCTCCACTCGTTTCCTTCTCTATGTCGGTGTCCAAATCTCGTCCGGCAAAAACTTTTCAAAGCAGTTGTTTTAATGAGACGAAGTAGTTTCATAAATAATTTGCAAAATTGAAGAAATATTCATCAAAATGAACTCTTTGCTCAATCAAAGAGTAACTTTATCCGATTGTCAGGGAATAAGCTCCTACGTTGTTGTTTTTAAAGAACAAAATCATCTCGCATTTTTGTTTGTAGAATAATGATAAAGGTCCCTCAGCAAGCACGATACCTCTATTCATCTAATAACATTCGTCTCTATACACACAAGAATCGTAAAACATTTTGACACAAATAAAACAAAATAAAAAAAACTAACTCCGTGTGTAATCCTGCTTTATGTCTCGAATCTCCCGGCTTGTCTGAGTACATAAAATCTCTATGAGGACTGCTTCGTCCGTCCCAAGGCCTTTGATTGCTTTACGGATGGCTTGGGCATCCAGTTCACTTTTCTTCCACATTAAATGAAGAACAGTTGTCTTCAGATCTCCATCAAGTTCTTTTTCCAAATCTTTCACAAGGTTCTAAAGGAGACAGAATTATTTTTAATACCCAAACTCAGCTGCCATTACTTGCTTCTATAGTTGCCAACAAAGTTAATATTCTCGCTTCCCATGCGTAATGCACACTCACAGCGTTGTATTTTTGCTGATATGTTTGGGCAATTGCATGTCTTTGCGCTTTCGTACGTTTGCTCAGAATGTCGATTATGGTCCCTTCGTCTGTGCCTGTAAAGAACGAAAGAAGTGAAAAAAGTCAAACGTAAAAACACCTCTTTGCACAAAACACTGCACAGGACACGGGCAAGTTAGTTGTGCTGGAAGGTTTGCAAGATGGGCGGAAACTATTTTTCTTGAAATTGTGTCAAACCGTACAAGCAATCCGCATTTATGAAATCGTACAAGCAATTTGCATGTCGATCATCTAAATATTCATTGAAATTTTGTAAATATTTTCTTAAAATAGGAATAAGAGTAAAAACAGGAAAAAGTCTCCCATTTTTTGTAACCGGAATATCACTACCAGCATAAGCTCCTCACTGTTCTTAAAATTCTGCTCTCATCTTTTTTCCTAAAAGCACGATTCCGTTCTTGAAATCTCATAAGGACTGACATGATCCCTTTGATTTTCACGTTTGTAGCGCTAGGGGCGATCCCTCCAAGCGCTCTGTTTTGTACGCTTGTGTTTTCCAAGCTACTTTTTTGATATTGCGATGCGTCCAGCTGCTTTTGCAAACTTGAAATTAACGTTAAGCATCAGCAAACTTGCAATTTATCACAGAGGAGTGGCTCAAAGCTCTGAACGACGCAAAATAGACACAAGATGTAACATGAAACGGAAAATTACGCAATGTAACTTGCCTAAAAAGTTGTTGCGAGTAAACGTGCAATTGATGAACCACCATTAATGCCTTTAGAAATACACCTAATACAAGCATGTGGTATTTCATAGCTTTCACGGGACGCCGTTTATGAAATGCTTTCAACCAAACAATTTGGCTTTGATTTGGCAGTTCTTTTCACTATAATCCAGACAGTTTTTATCTGCATTATAAAAACCAATAACTTGGAACATAGATGGTAATATTTGCTGAAACTTACTTCAACTGCGGTGTTAGATTTATTGCCAGTTTTAAAGATTCCGAGTAAAGTCAGGAAATAACAAAGATTTATTGTAAAATGCAAAATAATGACAAATGTGAACATAGCTTCAGACGCAGATAAGTTACTTTTTTGAGGTTACACCTAATCAATGCCAGCAATTGACACGATGCAGATGCAAATTGCCTGTAATTTTTCATGCCTGCATTGTTGTTGTAATGCGCAGCGCAACAGAAGACGGGGTAGCCGCACCAAAGCGTTTAAGCCACAGCAGGTTAAATCAGTCACAACTGGAACCTGTCACGATCAGAAACTTTTATTTACTGCTAAGGCATCGCCTTTTGCAAATTTCTAATGCATCAGTTCAAAATGTTGTTAAAACTTTTTCAATAAAAACAATGGATTGTTTTTCATTTGAAAGTAGGTCTCTCATGCAGGAGACAAACGCTTCTCGAGTTACGAAAGGTCCATGCCATGTATCTTGCCGTACATGAAAACTGCTCAGAAACAACTTGACGTTTTGACAACTGACTGTTATTCCCACGGTGGCTTGGAGAATCTACATGCAATATTAGCTACGTGGAAACAGAACGTTCAAAAATTCAAGCAAACAGATTTTCAAGACAAAAATTGAATATGTCAGATAAGTGCCAATCCGTTTTGTTTGCAAACATCCAAACTTGTCTGATTAACGAATATTTTACCAAATCCTTTCATAGCTTTGTGAAGAGCTTCGGCATCGCTTGTAGGAGAGAAGGGATTCGCTGGACGAACTGTACCACCTTTCACTTTCCAACTGACGGAAATGACACCCTTCACAAAAAATGCGACGTAAGTGACAGAGCAAGTGTTTCATTGTTTCAAAGGCTCGTCCTGGTAATGCTTCAAAGATTTTGCGCAATTCTTCAACTTTAAAGTTTTCCCATAAAATTTCTATCATGGATCTATACTTGCAAGCGATACTTCAGAAAATTTGCTTTGGGATTAAAATGAGTATTTGCAAAAAGCTTGTCGCTGTTTTGCAAATCTGTGCAGTTGTAACTGACGCCTGGTACAAGTGTGAAAACGCAAGTGACAGACAATTCTGTTGGTCAATGATCTCATGAAAAAGTTTCAATTTTCCATTTATCCTCTGTCGCCTTTGACAACTTTATTAACATGCATCAGATGCATTGACGCGCTGCCGCTTGCTATTAAAATAACGGTGTTTTACTACGAAGCCGCAAAATCCCCAGATATTTGGCGTCAAGCTCATGAACATTTTATCGACATCGATCAGATACCATTTACAGTTTAACAAATAGTTTTTATCATGATGTCATTGTCGCGTGACGTGTTTTCATGACTGGTCTAAGGGTCTGGAGGAAATAGGCTGTTGAAGGGAAACCGAAAGAGAGAGGTGGTGTGAAATTGAAATACAAAAAAACGAGGTTAACAAATAGCTTAAATCGTCGTGTTTTTATTTTGTCAACGCCGTTGAATTGTAAATATATATAGGTTTTTGTCAGTACGTTCTCTTTCTTGCAGATGAATTGTGACAAAGGCTTGAGGTGAAACGAATATAATAACTCTATCCTGTTGTTTCGAAATCGCTAACTCGCTGTTGTTTGGTAGAATGCATTTGAAATATCTTTCTATTACGGATAAACCTGTTGAAATTGTTTTTGAATCAAAAGTATAATAGAAATTAACAAAACTTTCATATAAGTGACAACTATAATCCTAAACCTCCAACTTAGAGCCCTTTTGGACATGTCGTTTGTGTTTCTTGGAGTAACAGTAGTCGATCTGTCAATCACCAGTGATTGCATGCAACATAAATTAATTATTCCTTGATTTCAAGCTTCGCATGTCATGCTGTGAAAAGCGTTTTCTCATGAAAACAATAGGTTCAAATTGTATTGATTCCATTGAACACTGCAATGACAAAATGCCGTGCATGTTGCCATAAACCTGATTCATGGGAAAAATAGTCGCTCTTGGCAAGACGTTTTCAAGCTGACTTCTACGGTTGGCGTGCTCATCTTCGCTCGACGACGAAGACATGTAATCGGTTCTAACCTTTGGCGAACTTCTCAGTTCGTCAACAGCTTTATCCTGGCTAAAATATTCTTGTGTTTCATCTTCAAGCAGCGCGTCATGGGCTTGGTCGTTTTGTTCTGGTGAATTTGCATGCTGTGATTCAGGAAGTTTTTCGCGTGCTAGAGCCTCGTGGCTGAAAGTTTCTGAACCTTGACTAGAAGAGGATTGAGACGACATCGAACTGCTTCGCGACCGATCACTTTGCTCGGCCGACGAACGTGAACCAGATGTTGTCAGTGAATCCTGTGACTGAAGTGTAACAGCTTACCGAGATGGATTGCCTGACTCGCAGTGTTTGCCATGGTTGTGTTCGCAAAATATTAGAAACCGATAGACATCTTTAGCTATTTGCGACAGCCAATTAATCAACAGTTTGATTTTAATCTTTTATCAGATATGCCGTATTCATTTCCTCATTTCACAGTAAGCAACAACTAGCGTTTTGCTTAAAAAGCGTCTAACTTCAAGGTTGTTTACTGACGTAATGAAGCGTCGTTTTCGTTTAAAATTTACGAAATTTTTTCTTTCTACAAGGTCAACTGATTGTTTCAAACGTTGCACAGTTTCGTCCACAGATACATGTCACCGAGTGTTGGAACAACTTGCACGCCCCACTAGTTTTCTAGCCCGTGTAACGTGTATATTCATACTAAAGTCAAACTCCAAAATAGTCAAAGTCTATGTTTGCAAGAAGCTAGAAATCACAACTGCCTCGTCTTTCATCCACTGAGCTCAAATGAAGTCTACGAATTCTGTGAGCAAATTTTTGACTTTATCTCTATAGTTACAAGAAGGCAATTTTGAATTGGTCGTTGTGTCGTCCCGGTTGTCGGTAAGTTTTAAAAACGTTTTACCAGGAAATACATTTTGCAGTTTCTGTGTCGTATGCTTTAACAGAAAAATCGCAAACGAATGAGACCTTCTCAAATTTTCTTGTTTTACATTTGCTTGTATTTTGTAACACGCTTGTAAAAGAGCAGCTTTGATACACAGCGTTGTGAAAGCTACAAGATTCGAAAGAGTAGAATTACTTATGTTTGATTACGAAAAACATTGATAGAACAGTGCACGTGTACAATTACGGTAAAGCCTCTTTAACACCCGCGTGAATCACTTAAGTTGTTCGGACATTTTCAGTCGTAACTCAGCAACCGGTGATGCTGGGGAGCTAATCGAAGCATTAAAGGATGCAGAAAGTTTTCTAGTTTCGACTTTTAAAATATTGGGCACTTTTGAGCTTTGAATTTGTGTGGGGTAGCGTGACATCACGAGTTGGTCCCGATGACATCATAGGTACCTATGAAAAATCTTCAAGTGCCAATTTACCATATTTTCTAGAATAAACTAAACGAAAACGGCCTTGACTGGCCCCCCATCATGGTCGGCAAGTTATAGCCGAAAATCGGCATCTTGGGCCACTGCAATGGTGTTCAAGATTTCCAAAAAATTCCGATTTTCGGCCCAAATTTGCCAACTGATTACGTTAGAGGGCCAATCAAGGCCTCAAACCAAGCGCATTTTCGCAAAGTTAATTCAAAAACGAGTAACTTGGCACTTGCAATATTTCATAAGTCCCGATGATGTCATCGAGACCATTCCGCGAGGTCACGCAACCCCACAACAGTTCAAATTGAAAAGGGCCCAATTTTGAAAATTCAAAACCAGAAGACGTTCCACATCCTTTGATGATTCGCTTAGCTCTCTAGCACTACAGTTTGGTGAGTTATCATTGAAAACGTCTCAGCCACTCAAGAGGCTCGTGCAGGCGTTAAAGTAGCGTGTGGGTTGCTTGCAATAGTGAAAACATGATTTTAAACGATTCCAATAACACTGCTCAACATGATGCTACTATGTTTGCACCGATAAAGATTTTGAATAAATGCATACGTTATCTGCTCGATGGCTTCTATTCAAACGCAACTTGCAATCATTAAAATTAAAGAAGCTAAACAATTTCAAATCGTGAAAAGTTTATCAAGCTCTCAGAATGAAAAGTGAAACAGCTTCCGACAACCGGGAGAACGATTTGCTTGAAACAGCGAAAAAAGCGACCGGCCGTATTTACCTGGTCGTTAGCAAAGCACTTTATGCCTTTTCCAAAACGCTTTGTGAAATCACAAAGAAATAATTTCAGCCCATATAGCAGCATTTCGGCCAGCAGCAAAAGACGCATGGCAGAAGATGGGTTTGATTTTTTAGTTTGCACGAAATTGTCAAAAGGGCTTTCAACATCATGTTCCAAAAAAATTGAATGCATCATTTGCACAAGTTGGAACAAATTCTAAGCGGCATTTTTGTTGAAATCAATTACTTAATATTGTTTCAAGCTTTGTAACAGCTTCTGATAAGTGTTTGCAAGACAACAAAATGCTAATAATACAGTATTGACCACACTTAAAAGCTATGATGAACCATAAATTTCGTTTTTGACAGTTCTTGTCAGTTCCCGCGGCCGACTTCATACCGTGGATGGTTCCTTTGCCGCTGCTTGTTCCTTCGGGGGTTCCTTCTCCTGGGTCTTTTCTTGCAACATCTCTTCCACAACTTGGTCTGTTTTTCTTTCTGGTGATGATTCACGTGACGACGACGACGAACTCGACATGGATGAAGCCCGGCTACGAGAACCTACAGATACAACCTTTGCCGTGGTGTTGATGCTTGTGTCGAGCTCTGAGATCCTGTAAGAACAATGACCTTTGCCATGGGAACGAGAACTCGAAATACGGATTCACGAAACGCACAAAATGTTAGGGAGTGCTTAACACAAAAAGCACAAGATTCCNNTGTTTGATTATGTTGCAGAAGTAGAGCAATGGCCTTACTCAGTGAGCAGAAATAAGGTTAAAACTTTTTGTTACACACTTGCCACNTAAACATTAATCGACGAAAAACGAAACAAAGGTACTTCAACATCCATTTTTTAACGTTAAAGTGAAGAACAGATGACAGACACAGATGGAAAAAAATGTTTTTGTCTCAATCAACAAAATGGAAAATAGGTAAATATAATTGTGCTCCAAACATCGCTACCTCGCCTCCTCTCCGCTGAGAACTTTCTGGTAAATTGAAATTTCCTGCTGCAAACTCATGTTCAAGCTGTTCAGATTCTGGTACTTTTTCAAGTATTGACCCAAGTCCTGAAAAAGATGAAAGTGTGTGATTACATTGTCCATTATCCAACATTTGCACTTAGTGAAAAATCCAGACATTTCATCCGAAAACGGAACTATTCAGTTTATCAAATTCAGAATTCCAAGAGGTACGATCAAGGGCGTAGCGATGTTAGATGGCGCCCGGGTTAAGAGAAAGGTTTGTCGCTCCCATGTTCGAAGCCAAGGTCTTTCAGAAGCAAATGTGCAGTTGAAGGAAATACTGGTGACATTGTTGGGACATTTCGGCGGATTCGGCGCCCCCATATTGATTTGGCGCCTGGGGAACTATTCCCCCCTTCCCCCATCCTTAAGCCCTTGGGTATGATGACTCGTTCTTGAAAAAAACAGTAATGTCTTAATATGACATTTAAACGCCGTTATGCAACTTGAGATTTCTTGCAGGTTATGGTGACTGTACGCTAGGCACAGACAAATGTCAAAGAAGGTATTTATGTGAAAGAAGACATTTACTGCATAAAGGTGGAACAGCTGAAATAAATTTGATGTCAAACCTCTTTGGTATGATCCAGCTCTTCGTGCATTTGCTTGATAAGCTCCTCGTTCTGGGCAGTTTCGTTGGCCAGTCGATCGTTCATGTTCTCGAGCGACCTTTCCAAAGCGTCGTTCTGCAAACATTACCCAGTGAAAGCACTTTCTTGAGAAAGATGCAGCAAGAGTGTAATGCGACAGAGTGCCACATATTGTAGGTGCAATAAGCATGTCTGCTTGAGCCGTAGCATATCGTGTGAGTAATGTCACTTACACTTCCCGAATTTAGAAATTGGAAGTATAAGATGTCGAAGTAGCACACAGAAGACGATTTCTATTTATTAAAATCTTTTTTTGGAAAACAGGTCTAGCTAACACTGCAATTAGGAGAGTGGGCAAATTTTGCGGTTAAACATTGAAGGATCTGCCGTCACGAACTTGGTCATGTGTTGTAATAATGAGCTCTGTCGTTGGATTACACTGAGTCAATTCTGCACTTTACTCGTGAAACGTAAAGCAAAAGAGTTGCTTCAGAAAACTTGTGAGTGTGGAAAAATTGCACATTTCCAGAAAATTTGCATATTACCAGAAATGACGGTTTTGCCCATTCTTCGGTTATTGCCGATGGATGAGATTAACTGTTGTTTGCATGTCAGCAAGCTGAAATCATTAAAATCTTGCCAGGTTTTTTTAAGGTGTTTTAGGGATCCAATTCGGGTCCCTAAAACTGAAAGTCGTGTCCCTAGAATCACAGAAAATCATCATGGAGTCACTAGGATCAGAGAAATTTGGTTCCCTAGAATCAGAGAAATCGGGTCCCTACAGGTCCATACCGGGTACCTAACATTTCCTTAAAAAAAACTGATATTGGTATAATTTTTGCAATAAAATCGTTGCTGTACGTGATTTTCTTGTGATTGCCCAATCCTATTCATGCACTGCTTGCATTGGTTTGAGGCACGTCTTATTCTTCCACGCCCACAAGCTTTCTGAAGCAATTCTTTTGCTTGAAGTTTCACGAGTACAATGCAGAATTGAGTCAGTGTAATCCAATGACAGAGCTCATCATTACAACACATGACCATGGATACGCTAGCGAAGTAGAATAGCACGATCACACCTGCCCACGATAAGGCAATGAAGATATTGCCAGTGCATATTATTCATTGTGCAAATAAAGCCATGTAAAGAGTATTGGTAAAGAAATATTTCGTTGCAATTGTATGAAAATATTTTGCAAAATGTGGTAAACGTTATATGCAAAACAACTTTTCTAATTGATGCACCACGATATGCTGCTAGTGTTCATCAACGTATCAATATTTTCACGGTATGGTATCGCTGGAACTCATGCTGGAACAGCATGTAAAAAATGATGAAATGACCGTAGTAAGACTTGTGGAAGAAGTCCAGTTTATATTTCTAAATTTTGATAAAAGCAATGGACACTGAAAAAGCATTAGAAAAATCTGCCGTTATTGTGTTCTGTGTTTGTTGATGGAGCAACGAGAATGAAACTAGCAAAGAAATAACATTTTTTGGAAATCATTAAGAACCAATTTACAGTAATTTATTTTTCAGCAATTCAAAATTTTTTGCAATTTATCACAGCTAGATTTTATTAATAAAAAAACAAAAAAACTCTACCTTGCCGCGCAGTGTTTCCAATTCCAGTTCCAGCTGATATATGATCTTCCTCTTCTCGGCGTTGTCCACTCGAAGGTCTTCAATTTCTTTCTGAGCTGCTTTAAGTCGCTTAGCCGAGCTCTCCACCTGTTTGTAACAATTATGAGTGATATCTCAAACTCGAAATTGAATCAATTTTGTCAGTCGTCGTCATTGAAGTTAAAACACATCACCTTGTTGCGTTATAAACTCTTACAATCTGATATGGAGTTACTTCTAAATCGTACATGAACGTGTGCAGGAGCGCAGCATACAGTGCATGCCTTACTTTCAATGAACACAACAAATGTTTCATTGAAGGCAAATGTTCAGGCAACGCTCAGCCTACGTTGTCACAACATATTCTCACCTTCTCCTTGTAATAATTATCAAGATCCTCGAGCGATTTTGTGTTGAAAGCCTCGTATTGTTTGCGAACAGTGGCGATGGCATCGTTCAAATCCGGAAGAATCGGTGGTTGCTCAGCTGTGAGAATCGGTGCTCCATCCGGTTGAATCTGGTTGCGCAGATTCTCCATTTCCTGCCGATTGTATTTATCATGCAGTTTGGGTTTAACTTTTCTGATCAACACCATGTAATCTGCCTTGAACAATATGTCTTTGGTTGTAGTTATTCAACTGCTCTATCATTGCTAAAATTGTGTGACCAGCACCTTCTTGCTCAAAATGGAAATAACCTAGCTGCTGTATTTTTCGACCTAAGAAAGGCTTTCGACATTGTAGGTACGAAGATCACAACCTAAATGCTACAAATTGTGGTATCTCTCAAGATTCCACGCTTGGCGCAACGCAATCATCTTCATTAATGATTTGTCAGCAATCATTAAATTTAATTCTTACCTCTTCGCTGATGACTGCACTCTATCGCCCTCACATAATAATGCAGCACAACTGGAATTAAAACCAAGTAAACTTGCAACAAAAAATTCAAAATTGGATGAATGCAAATAAATTAACTGATAATTACACAAAACTAAATTAATACTTTGGAGCATAAAATTGGGATGGACTTAACACTTTCATCAACACTAAAAAAGCCTTCAAAAAGCTCAACATTTTTTATTTTGAGACGTTTTGTATTATTCATAATCCATCTTCAGTCAAAAAATACTGAAGCACTTGGCAATGCTATCAATTCAAAACCAAAAGACTCTGTGACGCAAGAAATAACAGTGTGACGCAAAAGACGTCAAAAGCAAAACTAAGACAGCCAACCCTGTCTAATTCGCTAAAAGTAAAAGCAGGATCAACAGCTATGCAGTGCTAAAACAAAACCTACGTAAGATCATAATCTACGAAAACAAGCCAAGACCAGCAGCAAGAGACCGTTCACAGAGCACTGCAAGGGAAGGACGCAAAAATTTTAGCAATTACCAGTTTTATACAACCAGCACGATACGTCTATACGTCAAACGAGGCGTTTGCCTCATTTTTTCAAAATATCAATGCCTGTTTTCCTTTCAACACCTCGTTAAGGAAACTCTTCATGCTATTCATTACTCACAGCTTCATGGACTTGCTCGGCGACTTGGAGAGCTTCTTGGAGGTTTTCAACCTTTGTTTCCAGATTCGATCTCTCGATTGTAGCGTCATCCACATCCTGCAATGGAAAGGCGGCTCGCTAGAGTCTTCACATCAGGCCTGCAACCAGAGGGAAGCATCCGGTGAATCCCCACGAAATTTTCAAAAACATATGTATTTGTTTGGTACAGCAATACGTTACATCATTTTGCCTCCCCCGAAAATATCAGCTGCTTACGGCCCTGCTTCACATCATTATTTATGCTTCGACCCGACACCGGTGCCTTGGCTCAAATGTTCAGATAGCGCAAGCACGCATGACCTTGAAGCAGGTTGTTTGCGCTTCGTGTGCATAAAGGTCAAGGGCGTACGCAAGGAGGGAGTTGAAGTTAACCCCCATCCTTGAGTTTGATATATTAAAAAATCTTCATTACCTGCGCGAAGGAGATTAGTTGTTTTCGCATACTTTTTACTCGTTAATTTGTCGACTTTAATGCAAGTACCACGGAATGAATTTGCATGTAAGTTTCAAGGAACATTTTATATGGGCCAAAAAGTAATAATTAGGTTTTGGTGAGAATCTCGGTTATAGTCTGCATCCAGAAAACATCTCACCACTTTTTGCAGACCTTTCGTCCACTATGCATGTTGAAAATTCTGTTCCGCGATAGTTCACTTGATCCCAAAAAAATGTCTTTATTTTGTTTGCTATGGCTGATCAGCGCAGGTGCTGATCGCGTTGGCTACATTACCAATTTCTGTAGCATGAAAGAACTGTTGCACGAACTCAAAAACAGCAGTTAAGAGCATTCAGGCATTTGATAATGCCTCAGCAGGGAAAAATAAAAACTAAAAGTTTGCTGGACCTCTATACATAACAAAAAAACGAAGGTTTTCTTGCGTACTTTGTACGCATTCTCAATTCTTGTGTAGTTTACAAAGATTCGATCTTGCAAACCGCCAACCAGTCCAGCCGCACACCTGTGCTCGACTGCTCGTATTCTACGAGACATTAGTGCAACCCGACTTTGCAGTAGTAAATTGCTCTGACGTACTGATGAATGTGTTTTACTCCTCTGTTTTAACGCGCAGCCTGATATTATTGCAGTTTTGAACTGCTGGCTGTGTCGTAGCGTTGAGTGTATTTTCCTCCGATATCCTAACGTGGAGCGCTGATAGTTTATATTCAGTGCAATGACACATAAAATAAGGAGAGTGCGTGTAGAAGAATACTCATATTGCATCAGCACACTTCGCGATAACGTTGTTTTGGACACATTAATATGACGTGAAACTGTGACGTCACAAACAGCGCACTCCAAATGCAAACGACCACCATATCCCACGAGATGAAACCCCCATGAAAATTTGCTGCGTACACCACTCATAAAGGTATGATACGGGTTCTGGAAGTGCAGCCAACCTCCCTGGCATTGAAATATGGGTGAAAATGGGCCAGGATTTTTTAATCTTCAAAGCAAAGAAGTATGATTTGAAAATAAAAAATATCGCTACACTCAGGGCAGTTATGGTTGGAAAGTGCACGATTCAACATGGAACTTTGAGAAAATGAAGATCGTTTTTTGAAACCGCAACTGAAAAGTTTTCAGCGATGGTTTCATTCGGAAAAATAGTTATTTTTCGCCTCAGTTTAGTTAATCGTCAATTCATTGAGGATAAAGTAAGAAAATTGTCAATTTTCAAACTTAACATCCACTTTGCTCAAAAAACCCGTGTAACAGCAAACATCAGCAATTGGTTCAGTTGCAAATGTTTCATAAAAAAACAACTACCCATCTTCTGAATAAAACTTCACTTCAGTAAAAGGAATTGCAGTGATGAGCATGATAATTGCAGATTATCAGGGAAATCGTTAAACTCTTATCAATTTATGACATGGAAACCACTTACCCAGTGGTGAACTTAAAGTTGGGGGGCCGAGGCAAGGTTGAAAGGGGGCCTTTTTATGACGTCATCATACTCAGCCAACCGTGATTACACCTTTTGAACAAGCCTTGGAGGGGATATGCGGGCCATCCAAGGATACATTCCTGAGATTACGGCGTGACTGGCATAACAGAAAATGCAAAAGGGTATTCATGAGACACAAACACTGAAAGTTGGGAAGACAAAGCTAGCAACACATAAAATTAACCGATAGCAAGCTGGCATCGCCCCCACTTGTCTAGTTTTACAATTGCTGTTGGGGGCTCCTTTGAAAGCTGAGCACTTAAACATTACAGTTACTGCTGGTGGCCTCTATGCGAGCAGTGTACTTACGCATTACAGTAGCTGTTGGGGGCCCCTTAGTAAGCAGAGTACTTACGCGTTACAGTTGCTGTTGGTAGCCCCTTTGAAACGAAGGCACTTACTCATTGCAGTTGCTATTATGGGTCCCATTGAGAGCAGAGTACTTACACATTACAGTTGCTGTTTGAGGCCCCTTTAAAGCAAAGTAAGCCTACTTATTATGAGAGTGGATAATACGATTTTCACCAAAAATGAGAAAAATTTACACGCGAAACAATTCGAGGATGGCCTAAAAAGGGAGAGCCCGAGGAAAGTGCCTCGCTCGCCTCCCCTTAAAACACACCACTGCACTTACCTCTAACTATGACTACCTACTGTTAACATCGATCTGGCAGTCGAAGGTCAAGCACATTTTTGCTAGTTGAGATGTGAATATTTAAACTAAAAAAACAATTGAAAAACATACTTGACAGCAAACTTTGAAGAATTTGCTTTTTGACCTATTTACAAGAACTAAAAATCTTTATCTAAATCGTCATGATTGGGATTTCCAGAGTTACTGTACCTACAGAATTCTGTAACGATGCTTTACGCATTGCATTTGTCCATCTAACTGAAACCCCATAAGAGGGTTCTCTCGACCTTCCAATATTGTAAAAATCATAACTTACAATACGAACATGATTTAGCAAATGAACTCCAAAACAACAAGACGTCTGAGACAAAATTGACAAGTGCGGCTGAAGTGCGAACGCATCTACCTTGCGCAAACGTGTCACTTCTCTTTCCAATTCTTCGTTGTGGTCTCTTTCACTTTCCAGTCTGCAATATTAATCGAAGTAATCGTCGCACGATCCTAATAACCCGACACAGCACGCTTTCAATAACGCCACAAAACCTCTTGAAAATTTAATTGTATAGCAGATTATGCGTTACAGTTCAACCAGCGTAAACCTTCGCACCATTCACAAAAATATTTATTGTTTAGAAATTTTAAGCATTGAAATTATTTTGGGAAAACGAGGGAATCAGATGTAAAGCGATTACAAAATTCATATTTGAATTCTTGATAAACAAATACTGAAAGCAAATGTACACTTATTGCAAAATTTGAGGTGCTTGAAATAGCAAGGTATTTATTGTTACTCATTGCAGCAAACTCCCAAGTTCTTTAGCATCACAAACAATCTTTCACAAAAATAAAGCACGTAATAAGTGACAGAAAGGAAAAAATTTTATAAGCTGACATAAAAATCTTGCAACCGATTTAACATAGAGAATCGTAAACCGGTTCTTAAAGAAACTGGTCAGAAATGACATTTTGCTCTGTTACTTTTTGCTTGTGTTTCCATTTCCAATTCATGTTCTCTTGTTTTCAGAGTAAACTGAACACTTTACATCATAAAACGTAATCGTTGTGATCTTCAAAATTACAGGGGTACTATTTAGCTGCCAGCCCAATATTTGGCAGGTTTTTCGCAGTTCCTATTTTGCCAAAGTTCAGATTTTTTCGAGCTAGAGACACAAACCTCTCAAGCAAATATTCTTAACTTTGCAAACTAAGCATGAAAACCGCGTTGCGTGCGGCAATGTGTGTGTGTGGGTGGAAAGAGGTTTCGCTCTGTGCGTGCGGTGACATTTTACAATTGTCTGCCAAGCTGTTCTGACCGGCGCATACCGGTGCCTTTCAAAGGTGAGGAGGAGTGTATTCATCTTTGTTGCCGACGTTTTGTGGTGCAGCGAAGCGTATCTGACCCTTTTCTTGCACTTTTCTTCTTACCTGCTTTTGATCCCAGCAATTTTCTGGGGTTATATTTAGATACATTAACTGAGCAGAGTGTGAAACTGTGACATTCCGCTCTGGTGTTAAACCCCGTTCTTCCGAATGATTTCCACCAACCTCTGGTGAAATTAGTTTCACCTCTATGCAAGGTTTGCTACATTTCATCGTCTTCCGATGCAGAAATGTGTTTTACTGTGAACTACGCATTTCTCAACTACAAACCCAGGAAGTTATCCAGACTTACTTCGCTGTCGTTTCTTGCAGGTCGNAGGCCTGGTTGTCTCTCTTGATTTCCAATCTTGTGTTCTTGTCTTGCAAACCTTCCACTTTGATTCTCAATTTCTGTACCCGAATTACGAAAAACGTTGCTAAGGGTGAAACATGGGGTCGTAAAATTCTAAGGCGTTTTCAGAAATGATTTAATGCTATGCAACAGCTTTGTAATGCTATTTGACCCAAAGGGAATTCTTTGGATATCGTGGGACACACGTAGATGACTTTCGGCGCCAACAATACTATTCACTTACTCTCAAAGACAAAGCCACTTAAAAAGCGTTTGCAAACTGTTTTTTTTTGTCAAAAAATGTAATTTTTACCCATTTGAAAAATTTCGGGGATGAATCTTGAGGTTCGAGCAGTTTCAAAACGAAGGTTGTTCAATAAAAGAAATATGTAGCCTAGAAAACCAAACTAAAATAAATAGCACAAATCCTTGGATTGAAAACCTGTGCATGACGTCACGATCACGATTGCGGACACTTAATGGCCATGGGCACAAAGCAGGCCATGGGCACAAAGCAGCGCAGCATTCATTTCCCATCAGTGGCTCATAGCGTGAAAAACGCTCTTTATATGTGGAGCTTAAACGTGCTTGAAACACAGTACACTATTTACAGATTCATGCAAACATTTTTAAGATGACAAAGTAGAGGAAAATCCTACCACCACTTCATCTCGATAAATTTGAGAGACGTCGCTTTCGGAAGTTTTGATTTGCTTTTTCAAGCGAGCATTTTCGGCTGTCAACATACTGTTAGCCATTTCCAAGTCGTGCACTTTGCTCACATAATTCACAAGTCGATTGTTCAGCTTTTTCATCTGATCTTTTTCAGTTTCTTTTATTTGTTGAGTTTCCCTGCAGTAGTTCAGCAAATGGTTGTTGACTGTAGTGTACAATATAATGTGTACGTAAAGGTACGTAATGAAATTCCTGCTATACACGTTGTATCAATAAACGGAAAGCCGCCGGGAAAGAGAAAGCTTCAATTTGCCAAGATCCGCCAGGGTAGGAAGACTTCGAAAGTTGTTTTCGATTTCGGTTGAGATTTACTCATTGGTTAGCTCTCTTCTTGGATGCAGATGGCTATTGTAACAGCTTTATTTGAGTAAATTACTAAACATTACAAAAACGCACAGTGGTGTTTTTCGGGTTTTTTTTGCAAATACGACATAGATACAAATTGTTTTTAACAAACACTGTAGTTTCTGATATCTATTTCCCAAAGTATAGGAGTCAAGCAACGCTCTATAGTCATCAATCTTTTTGGTCGTTGACCAATAATCACTAAAACATACTCAGGGCTTTGTCTTTTTAACACCTACTTCAAACGCAAACTGACAAACCAAAAGATGTGTAATAAAGTATTTAAAAAATCCATCCTGCAAACATTTCAAGGAAAAGTGACTAAAGAATATAAAAGAATTTACGCGCTGACACCGAATAGTTTTTCGTTTTGTCCTGTCCAGATCCGTAGCTCTTTCGATAAGTACGACCACATTTAAGATGTAACGTTCAACGGTTATTATGAAATATAATATAATCAACAAGGTCTTTTGAATATTGCTGCTATGCATGTGGTATCAATAAATCGAATGCTACGGTTCTGGGCAAAAATTTCAAATTTCCAAAATGCGCAAATACTAAAAAGTGTAAAATGAAACTTGAAATGTTTGAATTTCTGTGCAGATTTATGTATTGGTTTGCTATCGCCTTCGATGCAAAAATGGCTAATTACCAAAAGCAGCATTAGTTGAGTAAATTAATTAGAATTGCAAAAACCTACAGTGATGCTCTTTTATTGTTGTTTTTTGCATACATGATATGGAAACAAATGTTAGTTTAACCAACACTGTAGGTTCTGATGACCATTGTCAAGAGTCAGAGTCAAGCAACCCTCTAAATATCAATTTTTTGCGTTGATGACCTGTAACCACTAAAATATAACCAGGTTGTGTCTTGTAAAATGTGCACAAATTGAAAAGCCGAAGAATATGCAATACAGTATCTAAAAATGCATCCCACAAACATGAAAGTGAAATGAATAAAAGACGAACTTACTCACCAACGACCGTATAGTTTTGTGTGTGCACTGAGGATCCATAGTTTTTTTGATGTGCAGACATCCTCAGCATTTTGAATTCGTAGCTCCTGCAAAGTTGGTGGTTACTTCTTCACAATGTTTTCCTAAAAAAGAGGATTTATTGACAAATCCACGTACCCTACTATGGAAACGTTACTGCTTAAGCTTTTCTCACACGTTTACTGTCATGGGCAGTGGCGTAGCTAGAGGTTTGGGACAGGGGGCAAAAACGTAGCTGAGGGGTCCATTGGTCGTCGTACAAGGCCCACTAGCCAAACCCTCAAGAAGAGTAAAGAAACAAAAGTGAATCCGGATGTACTAGAGGTCTATAATGGCAAAAAAATCGAAAACACCAAGAAAAACCCAAAAAACAACAACCGACTGAAAACCAAAACGATACTAAAAATCAAAATGTCAGCTAAAGGGGTCCCAGTTTTTCCATTTAGCTTGCCAGGGTGGCGGCTCGCCCCCCTTGTCGCCCCGTCAGTTACGTCACTGATCATGAAACATAGTTATCTCAAAGTATTTTCTCACAGACTTTGTAAAATGGGATCAAAAATGAAGTTCTGCGCTGCAGTTTTAAGTTCGCCGTTGCGTTGCCGCGAAACGAGGCAAATGTATTTTACGTCTCTATTTCTGACTACAATTCAACGACTGCAAATTAAATTCATAAATGAGCAAAAAGAAGAACAGTTGAAGTTCATGACCGAAAGATTCTTTTCACATTTCTGTGATTTGAAACAGTTTCGTGAAAACTGTGATAGCTAATGGCACCTCGAATATTTTAGGACATTTTTGCAGTTCCGAAAGTATTACAATATTTTTAATGCCAGAAAACAAATGTGTTTCTCTTTTGATGGAACGGAATCGAAAAATTAATAAAGGTTTGCGGAAATAAAATTTCTTTCCAAACAATAACATTTATCACAAGAAATAAAGTAGGTGTACTTTGCCAAGCATGAAACACATCTAGTTAACTTTTGAAAACCTTTTAAAACGCCAACATCTTGTCACTTCAAAACATCCTTCGATCTATGAGTTAGCCAACTATATTGGGCGATTGTTATTTCAATTTTGTTCGCTTCCACTCAAATCCAGGAGCAAAATACCGTTTCATTAAAAAGGGTTGCAAGTGAAAGAAGGAAACAGACAACGAACGCGATAACCGGTTAACCGGTCGCGTCACGCTTGAAATAGGAACCGGTGGAACGGGCGACGCCAAGAACAAATATTGACGAGATTGGCCAACCCAAGGAGACAGATAGCATTCGCACGTAGACGTATGTATATCAAATTCAAGATGAAAATAGTTGCCACACATTGCTTACAATTGATTTAAGCTTCAAAGCGCCCAAAATGTCAACCAAGGAATTTTGAGCAGCCGCGTTCTTCAATCCGGTAATCGATTATCAGCTATGAAAGTAAAACAGAAAACAATGACATGCAGGTAAAAAAGAAATATTTGTGTGTCAATACGCTTTTGAAACATTTGTGCAATGTAGTTTCTTCCTATCGGCTAATGTTCCAAGAAAAGAATGACCTTTCAAGCAGAAGGTATTGCTTTTTTCGAAATTTCAGCAGTGAAACCTCTTGTATGCGGCTTATTCTATTTTAAACGTTCTTTAAAAGAAAAACAATGTTTCAGATGAAAACAAATAAGAACCAGTAAAAATCTGGAGCTCAAGAGTATACCCGAAAACACTCTATATTCCTAAATTTATTATTACGAAGCGATCATTCAAATGCCTGATGTTGTATATTTTCTAAAGTTGTAAGTTTTCTGTTGGTAGAAGTTTTCTTTTGATAACTTGATATCGTGGCGACTGAGGACTTTCTGCACGAAGTACAATATCATTGTATCTAAAGCAGTAGACTGGAAAACGTAAAGTTTTCTAATGATTATATGAGCTACTGGTGGCGATGGCAGTTATTTCTAAAAAAGGCCGGTTTCAAGATACCATTGAAGATTTGCAAGAATCTTCCGAAAAGCAATCCAAGATTGAAAATATCTTGTCTGCTGTTACAGCAGTAACACAAGTTGCAAATAAAAGTTTTAACGCAACCAAGTTTATCACAAATATCCATAACGAGGTACTTGCGCACTTGAGCCCAAACTAGTGTCCACACTAAGCTCACTCGAACAACTGTGCACTCGCGTCCAAACAATACATGCGCAGTACCCTCACTCAAAGGGAACTTGTAACGCAAACTGGATGTCGTTCTGCAGATCGGTTAAAACTGATTTCGCCACTACCGAACTGGCCGTAACAATCATCTTTTCAAACACGACACCACATTCACTTCAACTGCTGCATCACTAGCATACAGCACACCGTTTATACTAGGTCGAAACCGAATCTCAGGCACGCCAGGATCGCCTCTGCGATGCTAAGAGTTGGAGCGTGGTCAGTAAAGCACTACGTAAGCACAGTCTTACCTTTGTATTCAGGTTATTTTGAGTTATTACTCCTCTTTTGAAGTTTTCCTGTATAAGAAAGTCAATTTTTGCAAAACTTTTAGAGATCAAACTAGCAATCTATGTGTCCCAGGCAACGACACTTTTGTTTGCGCATAAGCACTTCGACAGGTTTTATTGACAAATCAATTCGGGTGGGCTTGACATTTGTAGTCATAATCATCGGAACCAACACGTCCACCATTGCTTTATTTACTGCGAATTTGTTATGGACATGATTACCAAAAGTTGACTGGGCGTTGCAGGCTCCCGCAACCAGGGAGGGCCAACCGGGCAATTGCCGCCACCCGAAATTTCCAAAAACATGTTTATTTGTTAGGTACAGTACAACAATACGTTACAATTATTTTAACCCCTCCCGGAGAATATCAGGTGTTTGCGGGCCTGGGGGGGGAGTTGTACAGCCTACATTTTAGGAAAGCCAGCGATTGTTAAGTTTGTGCGGAACTCACGTAATCTGACTTGTGTGTTATCCAATCCTTTCAAAAAATTTTTTGTTGAAAAAATTTATGGAGTTCAGTCACGTTCGCGGAGATTGATGGTTGAAATGACGATGGGTTATTTTCAGTGCAAAGCAAGAGTGAAAATATCAACACGTTCGCTGTTTACCGAAACCTGATGAGGTCATAAATACCTGACTCTGACGCGAACCAGATCAACCGTGAATTCTCACAACACCTCACACCACGTGTAAACTTTTGTGCGTATCGCCTATTTGTTAAGAACAGTCGTCGACCTGGGTACTGCGGCCCCATGAGGGTCGTGATACATTTTGGAATGGCTGCGAGTAGATATTTTATGTACACAGCTGTATTACATTTGCTTTATTCGAGTTTTAGATGGGGTCATTGGGTTATAATGGGGTGCTAGTGCTATAATGGGTCGCTGCACAAAAAAGGTAGAAAACCATTGGTCTAGTCCGCTAACAGCATTAAACTGCACTAAACGTGCACAGAATTAATCAATAAAAAACTGTTGTAGTTGAAGGGTGGCTAAATTCTCTTTCCGGTAATTGTTAACCTTGATTCTCGCAAACTAATGATCGGAACGAAGGTTTGTCGTTGTCTACTGCTGCAGGAACAAGCCACGTGAAAACAGTGTTAACTACGTGCAAACACAGTCTGTTAATGCCTTTCATGGAGGTTTATACTTTTTGCATGTCTTGAGTTTCGTGCTTGGTACATTCTTGGTTTGCAATCACGTTATCTATAGATTTGCTGGTTGTTGTTGTTTAAAACAATAATATTTGAACTTTGCTTCCGCTTCTACCATGATACGTCTAACTTGTTTTCGATTGAAATGTAGAACTTAGTTATCATGTCAAAAAGGCGAGGTTTTCAAATTGGGTTTGAGTCACTATTTTACGTAGGTATTTTTTTTAATTTTATCAGCTGATTCCTAGGTCACTGTCTATCGAAAGAAATCCTTTCCCAAAGAATCAGACACTAAGATCTTACTGAGAAAAAATTTCGCCTACGAAGTAGGCATCATCAGCGTTGCGAAGCGCATGAAGTATAAATAAAACCCACAAACAGAAAAGTTACCAATTAAGAAAATCTAATCGAAAAATTGTAACCGCAGCTGCGCACTTTACCTTCGAAAGGAAAAAGTCACTAGTTACAATTAAGCCAAGGGTGGGCAATTAGTGGCCCGCGGGTCACATGTGGCCCACCACAGAATTTTCAGTGGCCCTCAGAAGCATTCAGGAAAATCTTCAGATGTGAGAGTTATGTGAGCTTACATTTGTTACAATGTTGCTTCCCCGGATAAAATTTATTTGTTCAAAACCAATTACATTAGAACCTTTTCTGTGTACCATTAATGTTTTTGTTTCATTTATTTTACGATCAAATCAGAGCGTACTGCCCTCCGCTAAACGCGGCCTTTTCAAAGTGGCCCCCGAGTCAATTTAATTGCCCACCCCTGAACTAAGCAAAACAAACTACCAAGGGTACAGTGACGTAATAAACAAGATAACAGTCGAGTAGGTTACAGGATGCGTGTGTAATATAGGCTAACGTGCTTGCAAGAATTGATTGACACAGCCACACTGTGAGTCTACGCCACGGATGGATGGTCGCGACTGGTCACGGCCAATAAAGAACCTGAAGTAGCGGAAGTAAAACCATCCCAAAACCTTCCGTTACATAGCAAAACTGCGTTGAAAGCATACAAAATTCGATAATGTAGTTACATCAATAGTAATAACGACAAAAGCAAGCAAAGCAACAAATAGTACATCTTAGTAGCTGCTAAGGCATGTTCAGGAGATCTTAAAGTAGACAGAAACCATGAAGCGTTGTTTTTCAGATTTTAACATTGAATCTCTGCGAAGAGTCTCGATAACCAGCGGTGTGTAAGGGGGCGAGCGAGGCACTTGCCTCGCCCCCCTCTTTGCCCCCGCCCCCTTGGTGTGTTACGCGCATAATTTTTTCTTATTTTTGGTGAAAATCTTATTATCCACTCATATAATGTGTTACAAAGCAGATCATAAGCATGTACTTTACTTTCAAAGGGCCCCTCTACAGAAATTATGATATGCAAATACTTCGCTTTCAAAGGGGGCCCCAACAGCAACTGCAATTTAAAGGAAATCTGCTTTCAAAGGGGACCCCAACAGCAACTGAACTGTGCAATTACTCTGAATTTAAACTTCATTGAAGAGGCCCCTAAAATAAACTGTAGTGTGTAACTACATTGCTTTCATAGGGGTTCCCAACAAAAATTGTGATGTGTAAGTACTCTTCGTTTAAACTTCATTGAAGGGGCCTCTGAAACAAACTAGTGTGTAAGTAATCTGCTTTCAAATGGGCCCCAACAGCAACTGTAGGCCTTATGTGTAAGTTCCTACTATGCTTTCAAAGGGGCCCAAACAGCAACTCTATTGTGTAAGTACCTTGCTTTCAAAGGGGCCCCCAACACAAACTGAATGCATAAGTACTATAGTTTCAAAGGAATCTCACCATATCTCCAATGTGTAAACAAAGAAAAGCTTCAAACCAACTTCTATACCTAAAAATTAAGGAAAACGGACAGAGGAGTGTGCAGCTTCAGGCACCCAAGCCTACACAAGAAAGTGCAGCTTCAAGCACCCAAGTTGTTAATAGTAGCTATGTTTGTCTAGAGCAAAATCATATGTGCCATAAACAAAAACTCAAGTTTTGTAACAATGAAGTTAATAAATACATGATTTAGAACAGTCATATTTCATCAAAGGATTTATTTTTTATGTCTCTGAAATGAAAAGGTTAGACGAATTTCTCATTTCTTGTGATGTTGTACCTTTGTAAACATGTCCATCAGAAATAAGACAATATGAAATTGTTATAGCAGTGACCATACTACATCTTTAATTTATAGGACATCTTTTTAGTTTTCAAAATATTTTTTATTGTTGCAGTTCTGCTGCAAAGACTGCTAATAAGCAAGGCTACATTCATGCTTCTTACTAGGTAGCATAAATGGAATTTTTGGAGTAGCGTCTTATGAGTAGCCTACTCATTTCTTAGCAGATATTTCAGGTAATTTAGGTGGTTTGAATTTAGCTCATGCTTGAAGTCACAGGCTATTTGAAGTTTGACTAGTAAGCGATTGGTTTAAGGTAGTCTTGCTAGGTGATGTTAAAGTTTTTTTGCCAGCTATTAGCCAGTATAACTTGAAGCGTTTTTTCTTAGCACAGATTTAATCAATTGTGTAGACTACTTTCTAGAAATGTTTGCGATAAGGTATATGAGGAATTATTTCCAACTTTTGTACATTTTTCAAACAACTAGTGTCAATACAAGGTGAGGGCAGCCTTGACTCATCCAGCCTCAAAGCTTTCCAAAACAAGTCTCAGGTTGAATGCTTTTGTATGCTATGTCCTTGTAGTTGAAATGATGAAATTTAACACAAATTAGTATTTTAAATCTTCTTGGTTTTTGTTTATAATTTCATGTACAGTATTCACATAAAAACATGAATGTGAACAAATTCAAGATACTCGCTACCAAGCATATTTTCAAAGGGGGAAAGTGTGGAACTTTCAAAGGATGATACTCTGTCCTTTATTGATGGTGAATGCAGAGAAATTGGACGTGAAAATAAAGACGTGGAGGCGATTCCAACTTAACTTTTATGTGTTGCCAGCCTTGCCTTTCCACCTTTCAGTGTTTTCAAATTTTTGTATCATGAACACCCTTTTGTATTTTCTCCTTTTGCTATGTCAGTCATGCCGTAGTCTCAGGAACGTAGCCTATCCTTCGCTGACCGTATCTTAGGCTTAATAAAAGTGCGTATCACGGTTGGCTGAGTATGATGACGTTATCAGAGAGGACCCCTTTTTAGTCTTGCCTTGGTCCCCCCAACCTTAAACCCACCACTGTTGATAACTATATGGTGGTTAGACAGTCCTTGGAACGTTTTGCTGGGTCGTAGCATGCGCTTACCAGTCGTACACCCAACCTGAAACACGTGAGAACTCCTGGCCGTATTTATCTAAAAGAATATGAGCATTAGTAATACTGCACAGCAGATCACTAAAACATTCCAAAAAAGGAAACGAATAAATAAAAGGACCATCCGAAAACAAGAAAGAAACAGATGAACATTCCAGCTCAAAATGACAAAGCAAGATCAAACAGCACTCAAAACCGAAGANAAATACAATTAAAGAAAAAAAAGAGAAAATCACAATAAGCCAACACCTCCGTAATCAAACAACGATCAGGCAAATTATAATTCAGCTAGGAGTCATTCATTCATTTTCATACCCGCTTTTCCTCTGGAGAGGGCCGCCGGGCAGCAATCCTATAAGGGGAACTAGAAATACCACGGGGTTATCAGTTATTTTTGGATAGTTTTTCTGCTCGCTTCTGCTCGCTCTACACCAAGATGTGACAAAGCCGGGTCGGAGATTTAGTCATGCCACCTGATCCTTGGATGACATCTTGACCGTTTTCCCGTAGGTGCAGCCAGCAGGACTTGGCACGCCAATGTTTCCTGGGACATTTTGGTCACATGACCAAACCAGAGAAGCTCAGATATCTTTATTCGATGAAGTGGGTTGACATTCACCAATTTTACAACTGCACACTTTTCATTCCTTGATTCTCGGAAATTCGTAGGAATGTGTCTGTGGTTGATTCCTAGGAATGTGTCTCGTATTTCGAATGCTGGAATATGTAGCCTACTGTTTTCGTGTGAAATTTCAAGAAACTTTACACCTGTACACAGGTTCAGTCTCAGTCATATGACTAACCAAAATTACCGTGCTTTATCCTACTAAAACTAAAGTATCATAGTGTGTTGTAGTATTCTGGCAGTTTCGATCGCGTACCGACAGGTTTTACAGTGTTTTGAAAAAATGAACCCATAAAGCATGGCCGGTACCGTTTTTATTGGGAATATATCAAAAATATTTGCTGAACATGAATTTTTTCATTTTTTTCAAACCCTTACGTTTTTTCTTCCTGCTAAGCGTTTTTGTTTCACGGTGTTCATCTTCATTTTCACAAATATTCAGTACATCGAAGTCCATGTGATGCTCGACATCTACCGTTCATAAGTTCCCTTACCCAACTCGCTAAATATTTCAATTAGTATTATGCTTTTCTCACAGGTCTGGAGGATACAGTACGTAAACTTACGGTAAAAACAACTTCCCACCAGCTTTCCTGCTGCTTGCTGCCGCCCAATTAGTATTATGCTTTTCTCACAGGTCTGGAGGATACAGTTAGTATTAGTATTATGCTTTTCTCACAGGTCTGGAGGATACAGTTAGTTTTAGTATTATGCTTTTCTCACAGGTCTGGAGGATACAGTACGTACACTTACCGTAAAAACAACTTGCCACCAGCTTTCCTGCTGCTTGCTGCCGCACAAGAAGAAGCAAGAACGCGAGCTCTTGCATTATAATGGGAAAAATCAATCGAGCAGCTCACTGAGGAAGTTCGTCTGTGAATGAATGCGTTTTGTCTTTAAACCTGATAGTGTAGGACTTTGACTTTATCACAGACGCTTGTGCAAACGGCAACGCGACTTTGGCATGTAATTCACATGCCGCAAACAATAGTAACTCTCAGCTTTCTTAGAGTGATGGGCACCTCAAACACTTGCGGTTATGTTGAACACCTCCACTTTTTTAAAGCGCAAATGACGTTTTCGTACGAAATGACAGGTGGTGCTAGTGCTAATATATTGCTCATATCACTAATGAGCAGCAAGTCGAAACTGTTGAGTCAGGCTTGCGTAAAGTAAGGCGCATTTTCGCTACTCAGTACTTTTGATATATGAAGGAAAGTTTTAGGCGAGCGTGAAATCATTCGGTCGCCCTTAAATCACTGCAGATGTCTTTAGACAGGAATTACCAAAGATGAACTCGCTCACACAACAACAGAGACCGAGCTATCAGTTGCTTAATGGTCAGTGGCTCACACACACACCTCTACCTGAGGGGCTTGTCTGACGTGACAACCGTATGTAACATAAACATCACATGAGCATGTTAGAACAATCATACTACACTACACGTCACTCAAAAAGGACAGCAAACAAATCTAAACCTCGTAGTAAAATATCCGATCATTAAATCCCTGGATGGGAAATGGCTGCTGGGAAAAGCAGTGCGCTGCCAAGCACTGACTTGTACGGGAAGGACAACCTGACGCCCAAAAATGTTCCTTTGATAATATGAAAAAAATTGATAGTACTTGAAGAATTCATTTGAGCATGCTCCCCTTAAAGCTGTTAACCGTGGTGCGATAATGGTACTTGGGGCTTACACAGCCATGTGGTTCAGAGAGAAGGTTCACTCTCGATGCTATCATTTACTTGCCACCAACACAGTTTTCATTAGCAGCATAGCCGCGTGGTCAACGGCCTCACTGACCACTCGTGGCACTCCAAAGGGTGGAACAGGACTTTTCGGTCCGGGGACATTTCGGTCACGACATTTCTGTACATACACAACTGATTACATTTTTTATTGAAATGATTATGCAGGCTGACGAAATGTCACGCTAGCCGGTGTTGTATCAACTCCTTTTTGAGGAGTGATGTTTGCGATTGAATCTGAATTGTAATTACGACTTTGAAGTATTTGCATTTCATGGAAAATGTTGATTATGATTTAAAACCTGCTGATGATAATGAAAATCATATGTTGATGCTGATTAACTGTTGGATCTTGGATCATGTTGGTTGTTTTTTAAAATATGTCTTTCGTTGATTCAACTATGTTTGCATTTAAAAGTAAACATATAAGACTTCTGCAAGATTTCATAGTCTGACCAAAATGTTTCGAGACCGAAACAACCAAGACCGAAAGGTCCCATGACCGAAATGGCTCTGACCGAACCGACCAGGCCGAAACGGCTCGGNCGCAACCGGTCAGACCGAAAAGTCAGGTACCCCTCCAAAGGGAGTACAAAGCGAGTTTAATGAAACGAAATTGATTGTGAATCTGTCGTAACGCAATTGAAGACCACAAGGCTGACACACCTGCAAATGTGCTGTGCGTTCACTCTGCCAAGACGTTTTGAAAATACATCAGAAAGGATAAAAAGAATGCACGCTGCCCCCTACAGACAAGCTAGAATCTGAAATGAAGATGTCACAGCGATCTCGAAAAACCACTGCCAAGTATTACTTATATTTACCAAAGAATAGCAATATTAACATTTTGTACAACAAGAAACAGCATTAACATTTTTGTATAGCACATCAATAAAAATATTTTAAAACCAAAAGATTTTTTAAAATATCCACAAAAAGGTTAAAGAAATTGCTGACTTTAATAGCAGCAGTGATAGACTTAAATCTCTAATTTACAAACATTCCTTGAATCGTGCTGCTGTTGGAAATGAAAATTGTGCAGAGCATATCACTTAAACTAATCTCTGTGTGCATTTATATCTCAGTTGTGTTTTGAACGTATGTGTAATGCGTGAAAAATTTCCAAAAAATGCATGAATACCTTCGTACCTTTTCACAAAAATAAAAATGAGTATGTGGTGCTGGTACCTGTATATACAAATTTTTTCTCTCACAACAAATACCTTTAAACTATTCAAACAATAAATTTTATCCAGCGTTTCATCATTTGTTGCCACCACCTATAACTTGTTTGTTTTAAGCCACACCACGGTAGTAATATTTTCATTATTTCACTCAAACAGACTGTAACATATTATGTAAACAAAATCATCACAGTGTTTCCAGTGTTGTTAAGTGGATCTACGGCTTCTGAAAAAACTAACCACAAACCTCTGTTCACAAAACTAATTGAATGCAATATACGTGTGTGCATAGAAAGTACCTTGTTTAGCTGGAACTTGGAAATCAGATCATGCAGGTGAAGTAGGGTGCAAAGTAGTCATTCCGTTTGACGTGTAACCAACGGTGCAAGTCATGGAGAGTTGTCAGTATATTTTTATTCGCGGTTTACCTCGGTAAACTCTCAGTTCAGCTGGTCTAACCNAAGCGGGATGAAGCGTACGATATACTGTAGAATTGTGCATTNTCTGTGGTTTTCCGTAGATTTACCTGTGGTTTGTCCCAGCTTCAGTGGTCTTCAACACCTTCTGAATATTTGTTGCTATTATGCTGCTGAACACGAAACTATTTCTGATTGCCATGAAACAATCCGTATAGTTTTTCGTAAAAAAGTTTAAACAGCCTGCCACATCAGATGTTCCTTTTAATGGTGGGCGTGTTAAGTTGTGTGAACAATCCTAAGATCTTGGTGTACTACTTGTTGCTTCACTGAAGTTTGACAATTACTCTGTTGTGTGTATTTGGTCCCAACCTCAGTTGTCTCCAACGAGGGGCGTAAAGAGGGGGGAAAGGTGAGCACAATTCTGCGGGCGCCGAATCACGATAGCGGCGCCGAATGACTGCAGATGGTGCCGAATGACTGCGGGGGGCGCCGAAAAGTCCCAACAATGTTACAAGTTTTTTTCCATGCAGTACATTTGCTTCAGAAAGATCTCAGGTTCGAACACGGGGGCGTCAAACTTGCTTCTTGCCCCGGGCGCCATCTAACTTCGTTATGCCCCTGCTGACAATTACCACGTTTTTGGAAAAAATGTAACTTCAAACAGTTTACAAAATTCAACAGCAACATTCAAAGATTAGTTTCACAAACATGGTCTACATTAATTAGTTTCAATGTAATGAAGCTTCCCGCAATAGCCACATCATAAGAAAACGACAAAGTGAATGGCCCATGCGCGCACCAAAAGTAAACTGCTCATGAGCGTGACTCGCTTTCACGTGACCCAACCATCGTGTTGGAAAAATAACCGAAAGGTGACGTGACTTTCCGCCAGAAAAAAATATTATTTAACCCTTTCATTTGCATTTTTTCTCGTATCCGAGTCCCAAAACTTGTTGCCGTAAACGCATTGTGTCGAAACTCGTCTTGAGACGATTTAAGCAAACATATTGCGTGTTTTGAGGTGGACGCAACACCTTACTTAAAAATCAAATACAACTTTTGTTGTATTAACACCGATAACTTTTGCTACGAAAGCACTTTCTGCATTTTTCTAATTCGCAGCACCACTGCAGCGGAAATTCGCCACGAGTAACGGAAGCGGTTTTATTAAGTCGGATATCCACAAAGAAGCTAATTCGCTGCGTTGCTGTGCTCCTTTCAGGATGACAGAAAATTGTAAAGTTTTACCAGTGTTTATTTGAAAGCCATTTTAACAAACCGCCTCAGAACTTTATCAAATCATATGTGGTTGATATGCTTGACATTGCCAATGCGGTAGAATTTTCCATGCATTGACGTTTATCCTGTTTGATTAACTCAAAACCACCGCGTAAAATTTTTACGCGTTTACCTCATTAGGTTTGCGAGGCAATGGTCATCGTAACGGCAGTGAAATCAAAACAACGAAAGTTAAGTATAATTTTTCGGTGATACTTCAGTGGCTTCCGCCTCACAGTTAGAAGGTTGGGTGTTCGATCCACGGCCACTGTGAATCGTCGTAGCGCTCCTTAAGCTAGAACGTTCACCATAACCGCCCCATCAAGAAGCATATGTCAGTTCGGCCTACTGCCAATTACCGTCACCAACATCAAATTTAAAAAAATATACATACAATCAGTTTTTTTAAAAAAAACATTAGGTACCCGGTATAGACCTGCAGGGCCCGATTTCTTTGATTCTAGGGACCCGATTTTCAATTCAAAAACACCTTTAAAAAAACTGATATAAATATTTGTATTCAGTCTTGTATTGAAAACTAATGACCAGGGAATTTGACTTGAATAGACATCTCAGCTATGTTCTTTATTTCAGTGAAAAGGAATATTTTGCCTCAGTTGAATTACTGTACATGTAAACCACCTGGTTTGGTCGCTTAAAAATGGTGACTTGGATTTTGGATGTTGATAGTACCAAACAAAGGGTAAATAAATATACCGTTCAGAATCAAAACATATCAATCAAATTTTTCTGAATTTATTTTGAAAACTTTTCACTTTCTGCAGGCTTTAAAAATTTAAAGAAGCCTAACAATCATATCTGTTTGCTGTTCTTTCTTTTTTTATTTTGCAATGCAGTGTTAGTAGGAGTTGTTGCCGGTTTTGATTGCACACGTATGATAAACCTTTCAAATTTGCTGCTGCACGTACCATGAGAAACATTTCTCTGACGCTTTTTGTCAAGGGGTCGAAAAGAAATCAAAGACTTTGTAGATCAACGATCTAAACTGCATAGGAACCCCTGATTTAATCACACACAAAATTCATTTTTTCCAGAAATCCGCAAGCAATTATGAAAATCTTCAGTTTCTGACTGTAGTCACGCCTTTGACAACCTTTTCTATTCCGCTAGGTCTGCGCAAATGCTTCATGAAGTCGGAAATTCTACCTTTTCATGAGATAACAGCGACGTGTGATGACCACAGACGTAGGCCAAATGCGGCAAGTACTAGCAGCATAGCCGGGTATTATGCTGAAACGGACAGCAATCACAGAATTTTTACATACCACTACAGTATCATCAAATTTTCTTGATTCTTCTCGTCATGTGGTCGAATCACTGCAGCTGCGGGATCTGTCTATTCGCAGAAGTAACTCCTCATTCAGGTTTTCAGGAGCTCCGTAGCTGCGCCGTTTGTGACGTAGCGTTACGTCCTGGACTCTTTGTAAGGTTTCCGTCTCTGCGGCTTACGCTTTGTTTATTACCCGAGGTTCATGATCACAGTTGAGGGTCGGAACAAAGACCGATTTGAAAACTGAAAGCTTCTGTGCTTGGTAGCTCCCGTTTTGTGGCCACGCGTCTTTGAAAGGTTGTTTACCAGACCCCGTGCCATCATCTTTCTTTTGCAATTCGTCACTCGTGAATACCACCTAAAGTGTTTTGGGCATGCTGCACTGCCTCTAATTTGCAGTGTACGTTGACTTGGACTTTTTGAAAGACATATTAAATCGTTAATTAAAAACGTATTTCCTCTCTAAAGAGCTGTAACGAGGGGGCAAGGGAGCACAGTGCCCAGGGCGCCGCAAAGTTCCAGCAATGTTGCAAGTAGGCTAATTTCTTTGATACAGTACATTTACTCCCAGAAGACCTCATGGTCGAATATGGGGGCGCCAAACTTGTTTCTTGCCCCGGGCGCTATCTAACCTCGCTACGCCCCTATCTTCAACGCCTTCTCGATATGTGTTGTGATTATCCTTCTGAACAAGAAATTGCTTTTATCTGTAGGTCGGTAAGAAGACAGTTGATGTGGTTTTTCCCCTAAAAATTCAAAATTCCTGCCACAACACTTGTTTTCGTGGCTTGTGTAATTGTGAAGTTTGCCAAACAAGTAAAATATATCGGCGTATTACTTCAAATGTATATATATATATATACATACATCAGAATTTCTAGATATACCTGCACTTTACAACTATATAGGTTTTGGAAAATTTTGGGGAGCAGTTGCCCGTTTGCATCTCCCCTGTTTCCAGACCTGGTGACAAAAATCAAATGTTGGTGACATAAACCAAAGCTTCAGTTTGACTTTATCAAAGGTCTGTTTAGGTAATATTTTTCAAAACAGCTGATCACAGCCAGAACAGCATGCACTGTGGGTGTTTGCCCACATCAAGTTACCCAGTTTCATCAGGACATTTCTGGCCTTAATGAGAGACAACCCATATGCCTTTGTCCAACTACGCGCATGTTCACCCAACTTTTTCATCCGCTTACTTCATCTGTCTGAAGCTTTTTACAAATCTCCATCTTGCCTCCCCTTTCTGACGCTTGTGTATCACGATGTCCGATTGTAATACATGCTGTTGGTGCTTTGCTTAGGTGTTGGTTCCTTTTCGATATTGAATGCGTGCACAAAGCCACACCAGCTCTACGATGCATACGGCTTCATTATTTTTGTACCTCCACGTTCATTTGACGGCTCCTGCGATATAAACTATGTGTCTGAACCAAACATCGAAACAAAAAATAAATGAAATACCATTTTATGATGTAGCAATGAAGGTCATAGGCACTTTGGCTCAGTGCTCTACTGCAGTAAAACAACCCGTATCGTGGAGGCCTATTACATATCAGTATGAATGTCAGTTGCGGAATAAGTACGCACATTCTGGAATTAAATACATCCGCGCTGCCTACAACGCCTTTTCAATTTTCCCTAAGACGTAAGTTGCGAATAGCTATGTTGGTCATCATTAGTGCAGATATTAAATGCCTTCACCAGAAAAAAAACTGTTCGATTGTTTAACGACGTGCATCTCTATACCTAGTCTTCAATTACATACTTCAAATATGTGATTCTTTTCAGAAGTTCCCTTTTTCCCTGCAGTGTATCGCTTCTGCATGACGTCAGGCGAATGCAGTTGTTGCTAGCACTTTGTCCAATGTTTCTTCCTCTTCAGTATTCCATGTGCGTATCAAGCAATACCTAACCTTTTGGTTGGTTATAACTCATCATTTTTTATTCCTGCACTCTTTGATTAACCCCTGTCGATTGGATGATGAGCCTGAACCAAGCACATAAATGAACAAATAAATATAACATTATGACAGTGACACAGCTTGCTGTTGCCAATTTTTGTAAAGTCTTTCACTGAGAACAAGTCAAGTAAAAATTATAATCAACTAAACTCTCAACAAAGCGCAAGGTGTAGACTACGACAAACAAGCGATTTGCAGATTATATTTTTGCCTCTGCGCAAACTACAGTATGTCGGACAATTTTTACTTCATTAGCGAACACTGACGCTTCTTTACGAAGCTTTGATGAGACGCTAAACAAAAAGTTTCTCAGGAGGAAATTTTTGATAACGTGCTAAACCAGGGTTCTCAAACTCAAATTGCTCCAAGGACCAACGAGGACTTACAAAGTAACCCGAGTGACGACTACCCGAGGGCCACATACAGCCTTTACTTCTAATTTCCTGCAAAAGGTATCGTGAGTTAGGCAAATCATCTCTGTTCGTCTCTACGTTCGTTTAAAAGGAACTTGTTGACTCGCTGGCTTGCCGAACACTTTTTAAACACTGGTGAATAAACTAAGTAACTTAAATATTAATGATTTAAAACTTTCCAAAAATATCGCGGACCGCACAAAAACGGCGACGAAGGTATGTTTACTACCACAGTTGCTGAAGCAAGCAAGCAATATTATCGTGAAATGGTTTATAACACCGTATGGTTTAAAAACCGAAACGTTTGCAGAACGACCCCATTTATTGGAAACCAACATTCAAACTGGAACATTAATGTGGCACTCACAGTTGATGTCGAAGTGTTCCGATGATTCTCCGCGGCCCTGTCGTCTTAGATATTATCATATCAGAATTGGACTAAACCGAATATATTCTGCAACTATAATGGGCCATTGACTCTTCGTAAAGTTGCTGTAGCAAAGTGATACATTTCTTGTAAACTTTTTCTGAGCTGCCTAAAGGGTCGGATGGACATTGGGCAAACCGGACAAATACCCGGGGCCTCGCTCTTGAATATCAATACACTCCTTTACTGCGTTTTCATGTGTTTAGGCTGTTCACCACGCGTCATAGTTGTAGAGCTTTTTGATGACTGCGTTTAGCATATGGGTTAAGGATACTGACAACTTTGGCGTTTACCGTTCTTTACTGACTTAATAGAATTGAACCAAACAGCACCACACTTTGTGGGCTCCCATTCAGTGATTTCAAATAAACCCAGATTGCACACCAAAAAAACAAAATCGTACAAAAAAACTAGAAAGCTTGTGTTACGAACAAAAACATACGAGTGTGCTTATTTGAACTGAAACGATAATGGAATACTGATTTGATTATTGTTCTTCTTCCTAAATTTTCTTCTGGAGTGCAAACATTAACATTTGGACGAACCTTTGTGTTGCTCAAGACGTTTTTCATAACGCCGGTAACATATTCGGTTGATGATATCTCACTAATGGGAGTATGTTTGTTATTAAACTACGAAATTTTGCGCAATCTTGAACTGCAGCGGGATCTAGAATCCCACAAAAGTATAACCCCAATGCCTTCTTCCTCTAATTGTTTACTTTTGCGCACAAGGAAACATCCAAATTTAACAATCAGTCCTAACTCTTGTTTCACCAGGTTCTTCGATTAGCATTAGAGACAATATAACTGTATATGTAACCCCGACAATGATCTTATATGAGGATACGAAACTGATTGACTACGTTCTGCTTCACCCGATATGCGTACTTTCTCGCCTGATGTGCGCATGTAAACACTGCAATATAAAGTTTTCTTTATATTATTGAACACACTGAATTTTCTGATGAATTTATCGTTTCAAAAAACATTTTGTAATTAAATCTAGACACCCAGGTCGACTAAAAAAGCAGATCTGGGTGGAAAAGCCCCGCAGTGGGAGCCCTGGTAACATGCGGAAAAACACCTACTATGATACGTGGGCATGTGAAACGTTACGCAATTGCGGTAAGCATTTAGGTGGCCTCGCATTCATTTAATCCGGCCCTGGCTGCAGAACCGTCGCCAGAAAGTCGTCAATGGGAGGCTTTGCGTTTGTGCGGGGGGATTTACATTCGTGCAGGGGGGGGGCTTGACATTCAAGTTTGCACA